>OBIF01000001.1_pt1 | contig 35635 bp, 35 predicted proteins | sample 1502301 | NCBI WGS metagenome assembly OBIF01 (sample SAMN02324088, study PRJEB22366) | soil metagenome | biome: mixedwood plains | place: Canada | collected 2009-09
TTGATAAGCAATGCTTTCTTATAATGCCAACTTTGTACAAGAAAGCTGGGTCACCTGATCCAGTCGGGCTTCTTCTGCAGGGGCGCGTCCGGCCGGTGCGCCTTCTCGGGATGGCGCGCTCGGGCGGCGGTCGTATCGTGCACGACGGTCATGGCGGCTCCGGGACGCTGCGAGTCCCTGACATGACATCTACTTACGGAGCCGGTACGGCGGGCGCAAGCCGAGCGGCGCCACAATCGCCACGCGGCGCAGCAAAGCCCTCAGCCGGCGGCTTCCATGGTGAAGCCGACCTTGAGCGCCACCTGATAATGCCGGACCTTGCCGTCCTCGATGTGGCCGCGGGTCTGCAGCACTTCGAACCATCGCAACTGCCGGACCGTCTCGTTGGCGCGGCTGATCGCAACGTTGATGGCATCCTCGATGCTGGTCTCGGATGAGCCGACGAGCTCGACGACCTTGTAGATGTGATCCTGCATGGCGGCCTCCTGTGGGTCTTTGACCAAACGGCGGCAGCACCATAGAGTTCCAGCCGATTTCTTCCGCCGGAGTCTCGCATGCTCACGCGCCGCGCCACGCTCGCCGGCCTTGCCGCGCTCGTCGCCCCGTCGCGCGTTTCCGCGCAGACCTTTCCGAGCCGGACCATCACGATCGTGGTGCCCTACCCGCCCGGCGGGCCGATCGACGCGCTGGCGCGGCTGATCGCGCAGGAAGCCGCCGGCGATCTCGGTCAGTCGATCGTGGTCGAGAACCGGCCGGGCGGCTCAGGTATCATCGGCACCCATGCGGTGGCGCGCGCCGAGCCCGACGGCCACATGCTGGTGCTCGGCACCAACCAGACGCACGCGACCAATCAGAGCCTGATCAAGAATTGCCCCTACGACGCAGTGCGGGATTTTGCGCCGGTCGCCGGCATCGCCGCCATGCCGCATGTGCTGGTGGTGCGCAAGAGCCTCGCCGCCGCAAGCGTCGGCGAGGTGATCACGATGGCGAAGATCAAGCCCGGTGCTCTCACCTTCGGCTCGATGGGCAACGGCTCCGGCGCGCACTTGGCCGGCGAGCTATTCAAGACTAAAGCTGGCATCGACATGCTGCATGTGCCGTTCAAGGGCCTCTCGCCCATGCTCACCGAGCTCCTCGCCGACCGCATCGACCTGAGCATTGCGCCGCTGCCCGGTCTGATCGGACAGCAGATCGAGGCCGGCAACGTGCGCGCGCTCGGGGTCGCGAGCGCACGGCGCGTGCCGCAGCTCGCTTCGGTGCCGACCTTCGCGGAGGCCGGCGTGCCCGGCGTCGAGGCCGATGCGTGGTCGGCCCTGTTCGCGCCGGCGAGGACACCGCCGGCGGTGATCGAGCGCCTCTACGGCGCGGTGGCGGCGGCGCTGTCGAAGGAAACGGTGCGCGCGAGCATGGCGAAGCAGGGTCTCCCGGTGGCGCTTAAGACCCCCGTCGAGGTCGCCGCCATGCTGCCGGCCGAGGTGGCGAAATGGGCCGCGGTGATCAAGACGGCGAACGTGACGGTGGATTAGGCGGCGGCTTTCTCCCCGTTATCCCGCCACATCGAGATTGAAAAACCGCGCTGCGTTACGCCACAGGATCTTCTCCTTTTCGGCCTCGGATATCGCAAGCTCCTTGACGATGTCGATGTGCTCCTTCGGATCGATCGGCACCGGGCCGTAGTCGGTGCCGAACATGACCCGGTCGGCACCGAACACCTCGACCGCCTCGCGCACATGCGGCGCCCAGAAGCCCATGGTGTCGACGTGGAGCATCGCCAGGTACTCGCTCGGCCGCCGCCGGCAGCGGATCACGGCGCGCTCGGGCATGCCCTCGCAGCCGAGCCGAAAGCCGAAGTCGAGCCGGCCCATCACCGGCAGCAATCGGCCGCCCATGTGCGCGACCACGATCTTGAGCCGGGGATAACGGTCGAACAGCCCCGACAGGATCATGCGTGCCAGCGCCATGGCGGTGTCGAACGGCCGGCCCACCAGCTCGTCGAGCTTGAACTGATCCATCTGCGCCTCGTGCCCGATCGGCACCCGCGGCGGATGGATGAAGATCGGCACCTGGGCGTCCTGCGCCCATTCCCAGAACGGAAACGCCTCCTCGCCGTCGATGAACCGGCCGTGCCAGCTCGATGAGATCAGCAGGCCCTTAAAGCCGAGCGCACCGAGGCAGCGCTCCCCTTCGGCGATGTGGCTGGCCTCGAGCGGATTGAGCGTGCCGAGCCCCCAGTTGCGCGGCGAGCGCGCTACGATTTCGGCATTCCGGTCGTTGACGTGCTTGACCACGTCGATCGCGGGTTTCGTCGACACCGCGGTCATCACTTCGGCGGCGAACGAGTTGCTGATGATCCGGCCGGTGATGCCCGCTTTCGCGCAGACCTCCTGCTGGAGGTCGACGTCGGACATCTCGTGATAGGACACGGCGGGCAGACCGCGATAGTTCGTCACCGTGTTCCTGCCGATCGGCGTGCCCCGCAACGCCTCAGCGACACCGAGAGGATCGCCCTGCACGCGCGGCGCGCAGTGGGTGTGGATGTCGATGACCGGCATCAGAGCATGATCCCGAAAAAGCCTGCCCCGGACTTGATCCGGGGTGGGTACCGGTTTTCGGAAAAGATCATGCTCCGACGTCAGATGTTGAGGACGCGCCCGTAGGCGTCGAGCACCGCCTCTTTCATCATCTCGGAGAGCGTCGGATGCGGGAAGACGGTGTGCATCAGCTCTTCTTCGGTGGTCTCGAGATTCATCGCCACCACGTAGCCCTGGATCAGCTCGGTGACCTCGGCGCCGACCATGTGGGCGCCGAGGAGCGCGCCGGTCTTCTTGTCGAAGATCACCTTCACCAGTCCCTGGTCCTCGCCGAGCGCGATCGCCTTGCCGTTGCCGACGAACGGGAAACGGCCGACGCGGACGTCGATCTTCTTCTCCTTGGCGGCCTGCTCGGTGAGGCCGACCGAGGCGATCTGCGGCGAGCAATAGGTGCAGCCGGGGATCAGCTGCCTGTCCATGGGATGCGGCTTCAGGCCTTTGATCGCCTCGACGCAGATGACGCCCTCATGCTCGGCTTTATGCGCAAGAAGCGGCGGGCCGGCGACGTCGCCGATGGCGTAGATGCCGGGTACGCTGGTGCGGTTGAGCGAATCGATCACGATGGCGCCGCGCTCGGTCTTCACGCCGAGCTTCTCGAGCCCGAGATTCTCGATATTGCCGGTGACACCGACCGCTGAGATCACGCGCTCCACGGTGAGCGCCTGCGCCCCGCCCTTGCCGTCCTCGATGGTGGCGGTGACGCTGTCGGCTTTTTTGTCGAGCTTTGTGACCTTGGCGCCGGTGAAGATCTTGATGCCCTGCTTCTCGAATTGCTTGCGCGCGAAGGCGGAGATTTCGGCGTCCTCGACCGGAAGGATCTGCGGCAGCACCTCGACCACGGTCACCTCGGCGCCGAGGGTGCGGTAGAAGCTCGCGAACTCGATGCCGATGGCGCCCGAGCCGATCACCAGCAGCGACTTCGGCATGCGCTCCGGCACCATCGCCTCGAAATAGGTCCAAACGAGCTTCTTGTCGGGCTCGAGGCCCGGCAGCACGCGTGGCCGCGCGCCGGTGGCGAGAATGATATGCTTCCCCTGATAGCTGCCGGCGCCGAGCGCGCCCTTGGGCGCCTCGCTCTTGCCGGCCTTGACGGTGATCTTGCCGGGCGCGTCGATCACCGCCTCGCCCCAGATGACGGCGACCTTGTTCTTCCTCATCAAAAAGCCGACGCCGTCGTTGAGGCGCTTCGACACCGCGCGCGAGCGCTTGACCACCGCGGCGGGATCGAAGCCGACCTTCTCGGCCGTGATCCCGTAGTCCTTGGCGTGCTGCAGGTAGTGGAAAATCTCGGCCGAGCGCAGCAGCGCCTTGGTCGGGATGCAACCCCAGTTGAGGCAAATGCCGCCCAGATATTCGCGCTCGACGATCGCGGTCTTGAAGCCGAGCTGCGCCGCGCGGATCGCGGTGACGTAGCCGCCGGGCCCGGAGCCGATGATGATGACGTCGAATGGGTCTGCCACCTACTGCCTCACTGCACCACGAGCTTGAGCTCCTCCACGATCGGCTTCACTTTGGCGATCTGCTCGCGCAGCATCGCGCGCATCTCGGCCTGGGTGGAGCCCGACGGCTCGGCGCCCACGTCGGTCATGCGCTTGTGCACGTCGGGGTGCTTCGCGGCGGCCGCGATCTCCTGATTGAGCCGCGCGACGATCGGCTCGGGCGTGCCCTTGGGCGCGAAGAAACCGTTCCAGCCCCGCAGCTCCAGATTGGCAAAACCGAGCTCGCGCACGGTCGGCACGTCTGGCAGCGCGGTGGAGGGAGTAGCGACCGCCATCGCCTTGAGCACCCCGGTGCGCACGCGCTCGAGCGAGCTCGAGAGCTGGTCGCCGCCGAACTGGATGCGGCCGGAGAGCAACTCGGTCACCAGCGGGGCGGCACCGCGGAACGGCACGTGATCCATCTTGATGCCGGCGTCGCGTTTGAGCACCTCACCCATCAGGTTCATGATGCTGCCGGGCCCGGTCGAGCCGTAGAACAGCGGCTCCTTAGCCTCTTTTGCGAAGGCGACGAATTCCTTGAGGTTCTTCGCGGGCACCGACGGATGCGCCAGCAGCAGGAGCGGCACATAGGCGCCGACCGAGATCGGCACGAAGTCCTGCTCGATGTCGTGCTTCGAGCGGCCGACGAACTGCAGCGACGACGTGGTGGTGGTGAAGGTGATGTTGTGGAACAGGAGCGTGTAGCCGTCGGGCGCGGCCTTGGCGACCTGGTCGGCGCCGAGCGAGCCGCCGGCGCCGCCGACATTCTCGACCACCACGCTCTGGCCGAGACCCTCGCTCATCCGCTGCGCAAACAGCCGCGCCAGCATGTCGGTGGTGGCACCGGCCGGGAACGGCACCACGATACGGATCGGACGGCTCGGATACTTGTCCTGGCTCACCGCCGGCGCCGTGCTCAGCGTCGCCAGCGCGGCCGCCGCGATACCCGTCAACAGTCCGCGCCGCGCGATCATCTGCTTCCGCCGACCGACTTCCTTACCCATCGCAGTCGCTCCCTGTGGCATTATCGTTGCTATTGGCGTCGGTGATGTCGATTTCACACCACCATCATCACCGGGTTCTCGATCAGCAGCTTGAACGCGCCGAACAGCTGGGCGCCGAGCGCGCCGTCGACGGCGCGGTGGTCGGTCGCCAGCCCGACCGTCATGACGTGGGCCGCCTCGATCTTGCCGTTGCGCACGACCGCGCGCTCCTCGCCGGCCCCGACCGAAAGAATAGTCGCGTGCGGCGGGTTGATGATGGCGTAGAATTCCTTGATCCCGTACATGCCGAGGTTCGACACCGCGCTGCTGCCGCCCTGGTACTCCTCGGGCTTGAGCTTGCGGGCGCGCGCGCGCGCGGCGAAATCCCTCATCTCGTTGGAGATGACCGACAGCGACTTCTGCTCGGCCTTGCGCACCACCGGGGTGATCAGCCCGCCTGGGATCGAGACCGCGACGCCGATGTCGGAATGCTTGTGCTTGAGCATGCCGCCCTCGGTCCAGGTCACGTTGGCGTCGGGAATGCGCTGGAGCGCCAGCGCGAGCGCCTTGATGACGAAGTCGTTGACCGAAATCTTGTAGGCGGGCTTGCCGTCCTTGTCCTTGGGCGCCGCCGCGTTGATCTCCTCGCGCGCGGCCAGGAGCTTGCCGATGTTGCAGTCGAGGGTGAGATAGAAGTGCGGGATGGTGAGCTTCGCCTCGACCAGGCGGCGGGCGATCACCTTGCGGATATTGTCGTGCGGGACGACCTGGTAGCTGTCCGGCTCGAACAGCGCGCGGATCTTGTCGTCGGAGGGCGCCTGCACCGGCGACGGCGCGAGGCCGGGCGCGACGGCAGCCGCGGGCGCGGGTGCGGCGAGACCCTTGCCGGATTTCGCCGCCGCGACGTCGCGCGCGATCACGCGCCCATGCGGGCCTGAGCCTTGGATGCGCGCGAGATCGATGCCGGCTTCTTTTGCCAACCGACGAGCAAGCGGGGATGAGAACACCCGATTGGTGCCATGACCGTCGATCCGAGCCCCCTCACCCCCGCCCTCTCCCCGCTGGGGAGAGGGAGCTGCCGGTGCTTGCGGCGCACGCTGTGCTTCACTTGCTGGAGAAGCTGACCGCATCGGTGGCGGCGGACTCGGTGTGCTCCCTCTCCCCGTTTGGGGAGAGGATTGGGGTGAGGGGGTTACCGGGGTTGCAGCCTTTGCAGGCGCCACACCCTTTCCCGCCCCGGCGGCCGCCGCCTTCACGTCCTCGCCCTCCTCGGCGAGCACGGCGATGAGCTGGTTCACCGCCACGTCCTGCGTGCCTTCCGGCACCACGATCTTGGCGAGCGTGCCCTCGTCGATCGACTCGTATTCCATGGTCGCCTTGTCGGTCTCGATCTCGGCGATCACGTCGCCCGGCTTGACCTTGTCGCCCTCCTTCTTGAGCCACTTGGCGAGGTTGCCCTTCTCCATGGTGGGCGACAGCGCGGGCATGAGGATGTTGACCGGCATGGCGGGCTCTGGTGCAGCTAGCTGATGGCGCTGGTGGTGCCAGGATCGGTGGGCGCGTCCATCTCGGCATCGAACATCGAGCGGATGCGCTCGAGCGCCTCGTCCTCGGTCAGCTTGGTCTCGTTGGCATAGATTCGGGCGGCGTGGCGCGCGACGTCGGCGATCAGCATGCCCCAGGCCTGCGGATCATCGAAGGCGCGGCGCAGCGATACGTGCAGTCCACCCTCGACGATGGCTGCGCGCAGCACCTCCACGCCGCCGCGCTCGAGCGCGGTCGGCGGAACGTGGAGAGCCTCGAACGTCTCGGCCATGGTGTCCTCTAGAGCATTTTCCGGAAAGGCGGGCACCGGTCTTCCGCAGAAAACGCGACCAAATCTACGCGCCGCCCGTCGGGCCGATGGCGCTCCTGACGTCGGGGGGCGTGTTGATCTCGGTTGCGAACGCCGAGCTGATGCGCTCGATCGCCTCGGCTTCCGAAAGCCGCTCCTGCTGCGCGTAGACGCGCGCCACTTGTCGTGCCACCTCCGCGAACATGCGGCCCCAGTCGTTTGGGTTGTCGAACAAGGGACGCAAGGTCAGATGCAACTCGCCGTCGATGACGGCGGTCCGCAGCAGCTCGATGCCGCCGCGCTCATTCGCGGCCGGTGGGATACTCAATGCTTGATAGGGCTTGCTCATCTTGTCCTCACCGGTAGCAGACCGCCTTGGCCGCCGCGACCACTTCGGCGACCGACGGCAGCGCGAGCTTCTCGAGATTGGCCGCGTAGGGCATCGGCACATCCTTGCCGGTGACGCGGGTCACCGGCGCGTCGAGCCAGTCGAAGGCCTGCTCGGTCACGCTGGCGGCGATCTCGGCGCCGACGCCCGACTGCCGCCAGCCCTCCTCGACCGTGACGATGCGGCCGGTCTTCTTCACCGACTCGACGATGGTCTCGAGGTCCATCGGCTTGAGCGTGCGCAGATCGATGACCTCGGCGCTGATATTGTCCTTGGCGAGCTCGTCGGCGGCCTTGAGCGCATAGCTCATGCCGATCGACCAGGCGACGATGGTCAAGTCGTTGCCCGGCCGCGCGATCTTGGCCTTGCCGATCGGCACCACATAATCGTCGAGCTTGGGCACCGGAAAGCTCTGGCCGTAGAGGATCTCGTTCTCCAGAAAGATGATCGGATTGGGATCGCGGATCGCCGACTTGAGCAGGCCCTTGGCGTCGGCCGCCGTATAGGGCGCGATCACCTTGAGGCCGGGAACGTGCGAGTACCAGGAGGAATAGTCCTGGCTGTGCTGGGCGGCGACCCGCGCCGCCGGCCCGTTCGGCCCGCGGAACACCACCGAGCAGCCCATCTGCCCGCCCGACATGTAGCGCGTCTTCGCGGCTGAATTGATCAGCTGGTCCATCGCCTGCATGGCGAAATTGAAGGTCATGAATTCGACGATCGGCTTCAAGCCGGCGAGCGCGGCGCCGACGCCGAGCCCGGTGAAGCCGTGCTCGGTGATCGGCGTGTCGATCACCCGCATGGCGCCGAATTCCTGCAGCAGGCCCTGGGTCACCTTGTAGGCGCCCTGATACTCGGCGACCTCCTCGCCCATCACGAACACGTCCTTGTCGCGGCGCATCTCCTCCGCCATGGCGTCGCGCAGCGCCTCGCGCACGGTCATGGTGGCCATCTCGGTGCCCGCCGGCACATCCGGCTCCGGCTCCGCCTTCGGCACCGGCGACGGCATCTTCGCCGGGGGCACGAGAGCTTGCGCTTCCGCGACGCGCGGCCGGGACTCCTCCACCCGCTCCAGCACAACCGGGTCGGATTGGGTCGGAGCCTTGCGCGCCGGTGGCTTGCCGTCCTTGAGGGCGGCGGCGTCCTCGCCCTCCTCCAGGATCATGGCGATCGGTGTGTTGACCGCGACGTCGTTGGTGCCTTCCGGCACCAGGATCTTGCCGAGCGTGCCTTCGTCGACCGCCTCCACCTCCATGGTGGCCTTGTCGGTCTCGATCTCGGCAATGACGTCGCCGGACTTGACTGCGTCGCCCTCCTTCTTGTGCCACTTGGCGAGGTTGCCCTTCTCCATCGTGGGCGACAGCGCGGGCATCAGCACTTCGATCGGCATGGACGCATCACCGGTTGGCTGGCCTAGCGGGAGACCCGCGCGAGGTTGGTCGCGACCGACGTCGCCGCCACGGCGAGCGTCAAGCAGGCGAGGAAGGCGACGAGCGCCTTGTTGACGGGGGCGGCGTGGGCGGCAGCGGCGCCCTTGAGCCGCGCAAGCGCGAAGGGCCAAGCGAGGACGGCAACCACCATGGCGCGCCACGTGAGCCGCGTTGGCCCGCCCTCGGCGGCCAGCGCGCGCAAGGTGCGCACATAGTACCAGGCCCCTGCGACCCAGCTCGCGAGCGCGCCGGCGAGCGCGAGATAGAGCACGATGAATGCGAACTGAGCCATGGTCGGCGTTCTACCCGGCGTACACGTCGGTCCAGAGCTCGGAGGGATCGGGCTCGGCATCGTTGGTAGCGAATTCGGCCGCCTCGTTGACGATGCTGCGTACCTCGGCATCGATCTTCTTCAAGGCATCCTCGCTCACGAGCCCCTTCTTCAACAAGCGGCTGCGCACCTGCTCGATCGGATCGTGCTCGGTGCGCATCTTGTCGACCTCCTCCTTGGGCCGATACTTGGCCGGATCCGACATGGAGTGGCCGCGATAGCGGTATGTGAGCATTTCGAGGATGATCGGCCCGTTGCCGTCGCGGCACCATTGCACCGCTTTGTCGCCGGCGGCCTTGACCGCGCGCACATCCATGCCGTCGACCTGCTCGCCCGGAATCTCGAATGACCGCCCGCGCTGCGACAGGTTGGTGGTAGCGGAGGCGCGCGACACCGAGGTTCCCATTCCATACTGGTTGTTCTCGATGACGTAGATCACGGGCAGCTTCCAGAGCTTCGCCATGTTGAAGCTCTCGTAGACCTGGCCCTGGTTGGCGGCGCCGTCGCCGAAATAGGTCAGCGAGACGTTGTCGTTGCCGCGATATCGGTTGGCGAAGGCAAGCCCGGTCCCGAGCGGGACCTGGGCGCCGACGATGCCATGCCCGCCGAAGAAGCCCTTCTCCACCGAAAACATGTGCATGGAGCCGCCCTTGCCCTTGGAGTAGCCCCCGCGGCGCCCGGTGAGCTCCGCCATGACGCCCTTGGGGTCCATGTCGCAAGCGAGCATGTGGCCGTGATCGCGATAGCCGGTGATGACCTCGTCACCCGGCTTGATCGCCATCTGCATGCCGACCACCACCGCCTCCTGGCCGATATAGAGGTGGCAGAAGCCGCCGATGAGCCCCATGCCGTAAAGCTGGCCGGCCTTCTCCTCGAAGCGGCGGATCAGCAGCATGTGGCGGTAGGCCGCAAGCTCCTGGCCCTTGTTGAATTCAGGCACCGCAGCGGCAGCGTCCGGCGCCTCGCCCGCTGCTGCGCGGCGGGCAGGCTGGGCCGCTTGTTTGTTGCTGGCTACGGCCATTTTTCTCCTCGGAGGCTAGGCTCGGCGGGAACGCGGCGGCAGGTTCCCAATAGCCGAAATCCCCGCACGGCGGAAGCGCGCGAGGCGGCGTCTGGTTCCGTTATAGATAGGAAAATGGGCAGTCTGCGGACATTCGACAAGGACGCAGGGCAGACGACGGAGCGGCTGCGGCGTGCCCCGAACCGTGGCTAGCGCGCCTCGGTCGTCCGTGCTCTGTCGTCCGTCCTGTGAAACCGCAGCGTGAGGTCGCGAGGGTCGATATAGTCGAGCAGGAGCCGGGCGCGCTCGTCCAGCATATCGGGGTCGAGGCTGTCCGATCGCAACAGCGCGACGCGGCGCTCCCAGCGGGCGCGGTCGCCCTTGAGGGTGGCGAACTCGCCCGTGAGTTGCCCGATCTGCTGATCGAGTTCCTGTTTCGCCCGCAGGCCGCGGTCGCCGGTATAGGCGTTGACCCCGAAATAGCCGATCACCAGCGCCGCGATGGTGTAGAGCGCGAGCGCGTTGAGGACGGTGCGGAGCCGTTTGCGGGTGACCATGCGCACAACATGGCGGCCCGTCGTTAAGACCGCTTTAATTCGCGCGTCGCTGGCGCGACCGAGTCGACGCTCCTCAACGCCGCAGCCGGTAACGGATTTCGTTGCCGAGGAAGTTGCCGACCCGCTTGCCCCGATTGCGCAGGAAGCGCAGCAGCCCCTGATCGACGAAATAGGTGAGCAGGATCGAGTCCCGCGTCTTCACCTCCGGTCCGACCGTGTCGGCCGAATGCCAGGTGTCCTCGGCGACCGCGAAGGCGTAGCCGGTGTTGGGCAAGAACTTCATTTGCGTGCGCTTGGGCATGCTGCCGTCGGGCAGCCGGTCGTGGAAGATCGTGCCGATATGCGAGGTGGCGTCGTCGCGCGGCAAATAGAGCTGGACGGTGATGCCCTTCCAACGCGTATCGGGATGCGGCGGGATCTTGTAGCCGGGAATGTCGCGCGTGAGGATCGGGATCGGATACATGCCGACCTTGGCGAAGTCGGCGCCGAACCGGCGCCGCAGCCCGGGCGCCAGCCGCTGCACGAACGCCCGCTTCACCGTTTCCGAGCACAGCGCGCGTCCGACCACGTCCCAGACTGCCCGCTTCTCCGGCGGCAAGGAGCGAATGTATTCGGGGAACAGGTCGATCTTCACCCGGGTATGGGTCCCGTCGGTCAGGTCGTGGCTCTTGCTGCGGCCGGACATCGGGCGGTAGTCGGCCGCGACCGGCATGGCTGCAAGCATGGCGTTATAGACGTCGTCCGGAAAGATGCGGTCGAACACCAGATGGTAGAATGGCGCGTCACCCGCGCGACCGAGTTCGACCGCTGACGCGACGAACCGGCTGAGAGTCTCGACGGCACGCCGACGGTCACCCGTGCTCAAGCCGATCGATTGATCCATCGTGCGTGTTCCAAACGTTGTGCATGAGGGCGTAGGACGATTCCACCGCGATTTGGGCTGCCGCGCAAGCCCGCATCACATCAACATTCGGGAGAGCACCTTGGAATTGGTGTGGAACCTCGGCCGGCGGGGTACGGGCCCCGGGACCGCGCGCCGGCTCAGACCAGCGCCCTAAGGGCTGCCTTGCCGGCATAATTCGCCTGCGGTCCCAGCTCCTCCTCGATCCGCAGCAGCTGATTGTACTTCGCAGTACGATCGGAGCGCGCGAGCGATCCGGTCTTGATCTGCCCGCAATTGGTGGCGACCGCGAGGTCGGCGATGGTCGAATCCTCGGTCTCGCCGGAACGGTGCGACATCACCGCCGTGTAGCCCGCTTTATGCGCGGTCTCGACCGCGGCGAGCGCCTCGGTCAGCGTGCCGATCTGGTTGACCTTGACCAGGATTGAGTTGGCGGTGCTCTCCTTGATGCCCCTGGAGAGGCGCGTAACGTTGGTCACGAACAGGTCGTCGCCAACCAGCTGGCATTTGCCTCCGATCCTGTCGGTGAGCATCTTCCAGCCCTCCCAGTCGTCCTCTGCCATGCCATCTTCGATGGAGGCGATCGGATAGCGCGCCACCAGCTCGGCGAGGTATTTGACCTGCTCTTCGGTTGAGCGAGTTTTCCCCTCACCTTCATACACATAGGCGCCGTTCTTGAAGAATTCGGTTGAAGCCGGGTCGAGCGCCAGCACGACCTCTTCGCCCGGCCGGTAGCCGGCGGTCTCGATCGCCTTCATGACGAAGCCGAGCGCTTCCTCGGCGGAGGCCAGGTTGGGCGCGAAGCCGCCCTCGTCGCCCACATTGGTGTTGTGGCCGGCATCGTGCAGCGCCTTCTTGAGGGTCTGAAACACCTCGACGCCTATACGCAGGCCCTCGGCGAAGCTCCCCGCGCCGACCGGCATGATCATGAATTCCTGGAAATCGATCGGATTGTCGGCATGCACGCCGCCGTTGACGATGTTCATCATCGGCACCGGCAGGAGCCGCGCCGAGGTTCCGCCGACATATCGATAGAGCGGCAGGCCTTTGGCTGCGGCGGCCGCCTTGGCCACCGCGAGCGAGACGCCGAGGATGGCATTGGCGCCGAGCCGGCCCTTGTTGGGTGTTCCGTCGAGCGCGATCAGGGTCTCATCGATCTTGGCCTGCGCCTCGGCGTCCATGCCGCCGACCGCGTCGAAAATCTCGCCGGTGACCGCATCGACCGCCTTGCGGACGCCCTTGCCGAGATAGCGCTTGCCACCATCGCGCAGCTCGACCGCCTCGTGCGCCCCTGTCGAGGCGCCCGAGGGAACCGCGGCGCGGCCCTTGGAACCATCCTCGAGCACGACATCGACCTCGACGGTAGGATTGCCACGGCTGTCGAGGATTTCACGGCCGATGATATCGACGATGGCGGTCATGGGCACTCCCTGGGCACTCCCCGGCTTTCGGCGGGCTTCTACAGGATCGACAACGGGCTTGTCATGCCCCGTGCCGGCAAGGCAGGAAGGACCCCAATGGCCAAACGACTACGTCACCTCGGCAAACTCAGCCGCCTCCCAACCTCACCCGGCGAGGCCTCTCTCGACCGGGTGGCGAACCCGCATCCCGACACCGACTACCTCGCGCGCTTCACCGCGCCCGAATTCACCACGCTCTGCCCGGTCACCGGCCAGCCCGATTTCGCACACCTGGTGATCGACTACGTGCCGGGCAATTGGCTCGTCGAGTCGAAGTCGCTCAAGCTCTATCTCGCGAGCTTCCGCAATGTCGGCGGCTTCCACGAGGACTGCACCGTGGCGATCGGCAAGCAGCTCGTCGCGTTGCTGGAGCCGAAATGGCTGCGGATCGGCGGCTACTGGTATCCGCGCGGCGGCATGCCGATCGACGTGTTCTGGCAGGCCGGCAAGCTCCCAGCGGGCGTCTGGGTGCCGGACCAAGGAGTCGCGCCCTATCGCGGGCGGGGGTAGGAAGCGAATAGCAAGTAGCGAATGGCAGGTGGCGGCTACCCCTATTCGCCATTCGCTATTCGTCCGGTTGCGTCCGCGACCGCGGCTCCATGCCGTTGATCGCCCGCCAGATGCGCTCGGGCGTGGCGGGCATCTCGATATGGGTGACGCCGAAGCCGGCGAGCGCGTCCACGATCGCGTTCACGACGACGGCAAGCGCCGGCGTGGTGCCGCCCTCGCCGGCCGGGCGGATGCCGAGCGGATGCGTGGTCGACGGCACCTCGCTGATATCCGTGGTGAAGAGCGGAAAATCGCCGGCGCGCGGCATCGCGTAATCCATGAACGATCCGGCGAGCGGCTGGCCGGTGCCGGCATCGTAGAAGCAATGCTCGAGCAGCGCCTGACCGACGCCCTGCACGATGCCGCCGTGGGTCTGGCCGTGGATGATGAGCGGGTTCACGGCGCGCCCGACGTCGTCGACCGTGGTGTGGCGCACGATCTCGAGCACGCCGGTGTCCGGGTCGATCTCGACCTCGCAGACGTGGGAGCCGTAGCCGTAACCGGCGACATTGACGGTCTCGTCGCAGGTCTCCGCGAGCGCGCCGCGCAGCTCATCCGGCAGGTCGTGCCGGTCGAGCGCCGCCGCCGCCACCTCGAACAGATCGAGCGAGCGGTTGGTTCCCTTCCAGGAGAAGCGGCCGTCGGTGAACTCGATCTCGGCCGCCGGCGCCTCCAGCACGTGGGTGGCGATGCGGGCGCCCTTGGCGATGATGCCGCGCGTCGCCTTGTGGATGATGATGCTGGCGAGCCGCATGCCGCGACCGGAATGGGTTCCGCCGCCGACCTTGACGGTGTCGGTATCGCCGGTGAGCAGCCGCACGCGCTCGAATGGAACGCCGAGCCACTCGGTCACCAACTGGGCGAAGCTCGTCTCGTGCCCCTGGCCGTTGGAGACGGTGCCGATCACCACGTCGACGAAGCCGTCCGGCGTTACCGTCACCTCGGCGCGCTCGCGCGGGACGCCGGTGGCGGTGTCGATGTAGTTGGCGAGGCCGATCCCGCGGACCTTGCCGCGCTTCCTCGCCTCGGCGCGGCGGGCGCCGAAACCATGCCAGTCGGACAATGTCAGCGCCCGATCCATCACCTGGTGGTAGTCGCCGCTGTCGTAGACCATGCCGAACGGATTCGTGTACGGCAACTCGGCGCTGGCGAGCAGATTGCGCCGCCTGATCTCGACCCGGTCGAGGCCACACTCACGCGCCGCCAGGTCGATCAGCCGCTCCATCACGAACATCACTTCCGGCCGGCCGGAGCTCCGGTAGGGCCGCGTCGGCGTGGTGTTGCTGGCGACGCAGCGCGCGCGGAAGCAGGCCGCCGGCATGCGGTAGATGCTGGAATTGATCTCCACGCCCTTCTGCACCATCGAGAAGTTCGCGGTGAGCGCGCCCAGGTTGCCGACATTCGAGCCGCGCAGTGCCAGAAACTTGCCGTCCGCATCGAGGGCGAGCTCCGCCTCGCTCGCCAGGTCGCGGCCCTGGTAATCGCTGAGGAAGGATTCGTGCCGCTCGCAGGTCCACTTGACCGGGCGTCCGACCCGCCGCGACGCCCAGGCCACCAGCACGAATTCCGGATAGATGGCGCCGCGGCTGCCGAAATTGCCGCCCACGTCGCGCATGACCACCCGCACCGCCGCGTCCGGAATGTCGAGGGTCTGGGCGATGTCGGTCTTCAAGCGCACCGCGCCGCCGCTCCCGGCATGGATCGTGTAGCGCTGCGTCGCCGCGTCATAGCTCGCGACCGCGGCACGCGGCTCCATCGGGACTGCGGTCACGCGCGGGATCCAGGTCTCGAGCCGCACCACGTGCGCGGCGCGCGCAAACGCCGCCGCGGTCGCCGCGGCATTGCCAACCTCGGCGTCGATCAGGACGTTGGATGGTGCCTCCTCCCACAGGCGGGGTGCATCCAGCGCGGCCGACGCCACCGCCTGCGTCACCGCCGGCAGCGGCTGGTAGTCGATCGCGACCCGCTCGGCGCCGTCCTTGGCGGCGGCGACGCTGTCGGCGATGACCATGGCTAGCACCTCGCCGACGAAGCGCGCCTTGTCGGCGGGCATCGGGAAGTGTGCGGCGGCGAAGACCGCAGCGCCGTCCTTGTTCTGCAGCGGGATCTCGGCTGGATGATAGGACCACTGCTTGTGCGGAATGGGCTTGACGCGGTCGGCGAGGAGATCGCGACCGGTCAGCACCGCCACCACGCCGGGCACCGCCAGCGCCGGCGCAATGTCGATCGAGCGGATGCGCGCATGCGCGTGCGGAGAGCGCACCATCACCGCATAGGTCTGACCGGGCAGATCGACGTCGTCGCTGAAGCAGCCCTGGCCGGTGACGAGGCGCAAATCCTCCTTGCGGCGCACGGGCTGACCGATGCCGGAATTCCCGTCGTGCGGTCGCCAATCGTGGGTGTCTGCGAGCGTCAGCATGGTGACGTCATTTCGGCGCGGGTTTTCGCGATATTACACTTGGCGCGAGGGTGTTACACATCTCCCAACGCGCCAAGAACGAGGGAGGACAGGATGACGTCCGCCACCACGAGCATGCTCGCCGCCATTGCACTGGCGACCGCCATGACTGGCGCCGCCGCGCAAGACTATCCCTCGCGGCCGGTGCGCATCGTGGTGCCCTACGCGGCCGGCGGACCGAGCGACACCGGCACGCGGCTCGCCGCCGAGCCGCTGGCCCGCGAGCTCGGCCGGCCGATTGTGATCGAGAACCGCGGTGGCGGTGGCGGCCTCAATGCGACCGAGGCCTATGTCAAATCGGAGCACGACGGCTACACGATCCTGGTCGGCGCCATCGGACCGCTGACCATCATTCCCGCGCTCAAGCCGGTCTCCTACGACCCCGAGAAGGATTTTGCGCCGCTCAGTACGGTGTGGCGCTCGGCGCAAGTGCTGGCGGTGCGCCCGAGCCTGGGCGTGAAGAGCATGGTGGAGTTCGTGGCCTACGCCAAAGCCAATCCCGGCAAGGTCACGCTCGGCTCGGCCGGGGTCGGCGCCGTCACCCACCTGGCGATCGAGGTGCTCAAGCGCGAAGCCTCGCTCGACCTCATCCATGTGCCGTTCCGCAGCACCAGCGAGAGCTTGCCGGCCCTGCTCGGCGGACAGATCGACGGGTTGTTCGGCGACGGTCCGACCATCGCGCCGCAGGTGCAATCCGGCCATATCATTGCGCTCGCCGTGGCGTCGCCGAAACGCGTACTGGCCTTGCCGGAGGTCGCGACGATGGCGGAGGCCGGCTATCCGGGCATCGAATCGGAGAGCTGGTTCGGTCTCGTGGTGTCGTCGAAGACGCCGGCGCCGATCACCAAGCGCCTGCAGGACGCCTTGGTGACCGCGCAGCGCGACCCGGCCTATCAGGCGAGCCTCGCCAAGCAGGGCGCGTCGGCGGGCGAGCCCGGCCCAGAAAGCTTCGGCAAGCTCATCCGCAAGGACGCCGCGAAGTGGAAGGCCATCATCCAGGCGGCGGGAATCAAGGTTGAATAGCCGAAAGAGGAAGAAAATGAACGGGCAGGCAACACCGCTGACGGCTGATCTCGCTCCATCGGTGATGATCGAGAAGCTGCCCGACCTGGTGAATGCCGATACGGCGCTCGTTCGTCGCGGCCGCCTGCTGACCGTCGACATTCTGCTCGAGATCGGTACCGCGCCCTACTACGTGTCGATCGAGAGCGGGCGAATTGCGCGCTTCGACCGCGGTCCCGTCATCATGCGCTCATGGTCGTTCGCCATCCGCGGCAGCGAGGAGGCCTGGCGGCAGTTCTGGCTGCCGATCCCGCCGCCCCACTTCCACGACCTGTTCGCGCTCGCCAAGCGTAGCGAATTCCGCATCGAGGGCGATCTCTATCCGCTGATGTCCAACCTGCTCTACGTCAAGGGCGTGCTGGCGGCACCGCGACGCCTGCACGGCGAGGCGCGCTGATGCCCGCGCGGCTCGATCCGATCGTCGGGCGCTATCTGCATGTGACGCTGCAAGAGCGGCCGCATCGCCTCTACTTCGAGGAGGCGGGACAAGGCATCCCGCTCGTTTGTCTGCATACGGCGGGCTCCGACGGACGGCAGTTCCGGCACATGATGACCGATGCGGCGATCACCGATGCGTTCCGCGTCATCGCCCTCGACCTGCCCTGGCACGGCAAGTCGACGCCGCCCGACGGCTGGCATGACGAGGAGTACCGGCTCACCACCGCCTCCTACACCGAGGCGATCCGAACCTTGTGCGCCGCGCTCGAGCTCGAGCGGCCGGTCGTGCTCGGCTGCTCGATCGGCGGACGGATCGTGCTCAACCTCGCGGTTCATCACGCCGCCGAGTTCCGCGCGCTGATCGGCCTGGAGTCCGCAGCCTTTCAGCCGCCCTGGTACGATACCAGCTGGTTGCACCGGCCGGATGTCCACGGCGGGGAAGTCTGCGCCGGGCTGGTCTCCGGCCTGATCGCTCCGCAGAGCCCCGAGACGACGCGCTGGGAGACGCTGTGGCATTACCTGCAGGGCGGCCCCGGCGTGTTCAAGGGCGATCTCTATTTCTACCGTGTCGATGCCGACCTGCGCGATCAGATGCGCCGGATCGACACGCGGATTTGTCCACTCTACCTGATGACCGGCGAATACGATTTCTCGTGCACGCCCGAGGACACGATGCGCACCGCCGAGCAGATTCCCGGCGCCGAGGTCGTCGTCATGAAAGAGGTCGGGCACTTCCCGATGAGCGAGAACCCGGAACAGTTTCGCCGCTATATCCTTCCGGTGCTCGACCGCATCCGGAACGAGAGCGGCCGAACCTCGTGAGCCGTCGTTCCGGGATGATTGATATCATCATGATCTCCGCATGATTCTGGAACCTGTTCTCACGCCCCACGGTGTGCTCGCCCTCGGCCAGACGGGTGAGCCGCTGACGCTGGAACCTGGGCGCGGCGCGCGGTTGGAGCGGGCGTTCGGCCGCGGGGCGGGGCACGGGTTGTTGTGCCTGGGCATCGACGAGGTTGGCACCGCCCTCCCGGCGGTGCTGTCGTATTGGCGCGAGCTCGGTGCGCGCTACGTGACCGCACTGTGCGCGCTGCCCGACATTGCCGAAGCCGGCAGCAAGCCGCCCGTGCCCACTCCCGCGGACAGCGAGTTGGACAGGATGGCCGCAGCCGTCCCGCCCATGACCGGTGCGGAATACCTCACGTCCACGGTGCTGGCTGATCTTTGGCACGCGATGGACGCGGCCTTCGATGCCGAGCTCGCGCAAGTCAAAGTCTCGGTGCAAGCCTTCCTCAAGAGCCGCCATCCGGCTTGGAACCTGGTCGGACGCGTGCATTTCAACCTGGCGGAAAACCGCAAGGACGAGGACGCGCCGTTCGCGTTTCTGGCGACCTACACGACCAGGCTCTCGGCGCAGGCCAAGGCCCAGCATCTGCCGCTTGGCAAAGCGCTGCAGGAATATGCGGGCGCCAAGAACCGCGAGCGGCTGCTGTCGCTGCTGGTGCCGGTTCAGCGCGCCGCCGAGCACTGTGCCTGGCTCAAGGCGATGGTTGACGCCGGCGAAATCTTTCACCCGCTGCGCTGGCGCCCGCAGCAGGCGCTGCAATTCCTCAAGGACGTCCCCGCGCTCGAAAGCGCCGGCGTAACCGTTCGGATGCCGGCGAGTTGGCGCATGAACCGGCCGGCGCGCCCGCAGGTGAAAGCCACCGTCGGCGGCAACGCGCCCTCGGGGCTGGGCCTGGATGCGCTGCTCGACTTCCAGATGGACGTCACCCTCGACGGCGAAAGCCTGTCACGGGCCGAGATCAAGCAGCTTCTTGCGCAATCGGACGGGCTGGTGCTGATCCGCGGCAAGTGGGTCGAGGTCGACCACGAGCGGTTGAGCCGGACGCTGGAACAGTTCGAGCAGGTCGAGCAGCGCGCCGCCAGCGACGGCCTCTCGTTCGGCGAAGCGATGCGCATGCTGGCAGGCGCCGGCATCACCGGCGACGGCGACGCGATCGCCGCCGATGTCGACTGGAGCGAGACCGTCGCGGGTCCCTGGCTGGCGCAGACGCTTGCCGCCCTGCGCGGTCCCGACGGGCTCGCCCGCGTCGAGCCCGGTCCTTCGCTGCAAGGGACGCTGCGGCCCTACCAGCATGCGGGCCTGCAATGGCTTCACCTGTTCACGCGGCTCAGGCTCGGGGCCTGCCTCGCCGACGACATGGGGCTCGGCAAGACCATTCAGGTGCTCTCGCTGTTGCTCGTGCTGAAAAAGGGTACGGAAGCCGAGCGCAAGCCGAGCCTCTTGGTGGCGCCGGCCTCGCTGCTTGCCAACTGGGCAGCGGAGATCGCGCGGTTCGCGCCGAGTCTCAAGGCAGTCACGTCGCATCCATCGGCGCCGGCGGGCGAGAGGCTCGAGCTGGACGGCTCGGACGACCTCACCGGCGTCGATCTCGTGATCACCAGCTACGGCTTTCTGGCGCGCGCGCCTTGGCTCGAGACCACCAAGTGGCGGCTCGTGGTGCTCGACGAAGCCCAGGCGATCAAGAACCCGGGCACCAAGCAGACCCGGTTGGTGAAAAAGCTGCAGGCCGAGACGCGCATCGCGCTGACCGGCACGCCGATCGAGAACCGGCTCGGCGACCTGTGGTCGATCTTCGATTTCATCAATCCCGGACTGCTGGGATCGGCCAAGCAGTTTTCCTCCTTCGTCAAGCAGCTCGCCGAGCGCGCCGAGAATCCGTACGGGCCGCTGCGCGACCTGGTGCGCCCCTACATCCTGCGCCGCATGAAGACCGACAAGAGCATCATCGCGGACTTGCCGGACAAGACCGAGGTGAACGTGTTCTGCCCGTTGAGCCGCAAGCAGGCGGCGCTCTACCAGCAAGCGGTGGAAGATCTCGCCCGCCAGCTCGAGGACGTTGACGGCATGCAGCGCAGGGGGCTGGTCCTGGCCTTTCTCATGCGATTCAAGCAGATCTGCAACCATCCATCGCACTGGCTGGGCGACGGCGTCTGGGCCGAGGAGGACAGCGGCAAGCTGGCGCGCTTGCGCGATATCGCCGAGGTGCTGGCGTCACGGCAGGAAAAGGCGCTGATCTTCACCCAGTTCAAGGAGACCACGGTGCCGCTGGCGGCGTTTCTCCGCTCGGTGTTCGGGCGCCCCGGCCTCGTCTTGCACGGCGAGACCGCGGTCAGGAAGCGGCAGGACCTGGTGCGCCAGTTTCAAGAGGACGAGAACGTCCCGTTCTTCGTGCTGTCGGTCAAAGCCGGCGGCTCTGGGCTCAACCTGACCGCAGCCTCCCACGTCGTCCATTTCGACCGATGGTGGAATCCGGCTGTGGAGAACCAGGCCACAGACCGTGCTTTCCGAATCGGGCAGAATAAGAATGTGCTGGTGCACAAGTTCATCTGCCGCGGCACCGTGGAGGACAAGATCGACCAGATGATCGAGTCCAAGAAGCAACTGGCGGGTGATCTTCTGGGCGGCGGCGCCGACATGTTACTCACCGAGATGAAGGATGCCGAATTGCTCGACCTGGTGACGCTCGATTTCGCCGCTGCGATGAAAGAGAGCTGACCGATGAGCTGGTATGAATGGCGGCCTTACGTGCCGGTGGCGGAGCGGCGGCGCAAGGCCCAGAGCAAGCTGAAGAAGCTCAAGAAGAAGGGGCAATCTGTCTCCCCGGTGACGCTCGAGGGGCGCACCATCGCGAAGAGCTTCTGGGGCCGGTCGTGGTGCAGCAACCTCGAGCGTTACAGCGATTATGCGAACCGGCTGCCGCGCGGCCGGACCTATGTCCGCAACGGCTCCGTAGTCGATCTGCAGATCGTCAAGGGCGAAGTGCTGGCGTTCGTCAGCGGCTCCGAGCTCTACAAGATCAAGATCGGCATTGCGCCGGTGGCGGCGCGCCGCTGGACGTCGATCTGCCGGGATTGCTCGGGAACCATCGATTCGCTGGTCGAGCTTCTGCAAGGCCGTTTGGCGAAAGGAGTGATGGACCGGGTGTGCCGGGAGGGCGACGGCCTGTTTCCGACACCGGCCGAGATCAAGTTGTCCTGCAGCTGTCCGGACTGGGCCGACATGTGCAAGCACGTTGCGGCTGCGCTCTACGGAGTGGGCGCCAGGCTCGATGAGCAGCCGCAGCTGTTGTTCGTGCTGCGTGGCGTCGATGTTAGCGAGTTGCTCGCCGGTGCCGGGGAGGATTTGTCGCTGAAGACAGCCGCGCCCGCATCGGCTCAGGTGCTCGACGACGGCGATGTCGCCGCGTTGTTCGGGCTGGAGATGGCCGAGCCTGCGAAGGCCGACGCGGTCATCACCGCGAGCGCGGCCAAAGTCACCGCGACCTCGAATGGCGGCAAGACGCGGGTGAAAACCAAGCGGGCTGAGCGAAGCAAGCAAACGGCGGGGAAGAAGGCCAACATCACGGAAGCGACGCCAGGCAAAGCCGGGGCAAAGCCGGCGATCTTGGTGGCCAAGCACGCGCGGGCACGCCCAACGGCCTCCTCGCCTCCCGGCCGCGATCGGCGGGCACGCATGACGCCGTCCTGACGGTCTGCGATCGGACCTGACGTCAGCATCTCCGGCCGCGTGTATTGAGCCGTCGATCGCCGCACCCGCACGGCCATCTCGCCCAGGCGATTACGGCCGATCGCCGGTCCATAGCCGGGCTTGCTCGCCGTCGCTCGCAGGACCCGCTATACCGCTAGTCCGCGACCGTGAAACGGCTTCCAGGAGCCCGTCCTGCTCTCCTTGTCCGCCCTCGAGATCGTCTACTGCTTCGCGGTGATCGTGTTCGCCTATGCGTTGCGCGGCGGCACGGGTTTCGGCGCTGTCCTCGTGATGCCGCTGCTGGCACTGGTGATTCCGATGAAGGCCCTGGTGCCGGTCTGGTCGATCCTCAGTGTCGTCGCCGGAGCATCGATTCTCAGGCACGATTACCGCCATATTGCCTGGGCTGACTTCCTGTTGCTGATGCCGACGTGCCTGCTTGGCGTCGCCTTCGGACTCTACTTCTACAAGATGTTCGACTCGCCATCGCTCGCGCGCGGACTCGGTGCCCTGGTGGTAATTTACGGCGCATTGTCGCTGCGTGCCTCGACGCGGCCTGCGCCGATCTGGCAATTGCCTCGCAAGTCCCTCGCCAGGCTCGTGGGACTGATCGCCGGCGCCATCGGCACGACGTTCGGTGCCCTGACCAGCCTCTCTTTCGCGATGTATTTCGATGCCATCCGCATGCCCATGGATCAGTTCCGCGCCACCATCTCGGCGGCCTTGGTGACGATGGGCGTGGTGCGGGGGTTCGGCTACTTCGTGATCGGCGAATACACCAGCGAGGTCTGGGTGCTGTTGGCGATCACGCTTCCGATGTCGCTGGTCGGGATTTACTTCGGTAATCGCTTCTACGCCGAGTTGAATGAGCGGATATTCAGGCCGCTCGTGAGCCTGACGCTGATCGCGTGCGGGTTTGCGCTGATGGTGAAATAGACGACCATGATCACCTCGACGATCAAACCCGCGCCAGCACGCTCAGCAGCCCCCTCACCTCCCGGCCGGGATCGGCCGCGCGCATGACGCCGCCCATGACGGCGATGCCGGCCGGACCGGCCGCCAGCACCTCCGCCGCGCGCGTGGCGTTGAGCCCGCCGATTGCCAGCACCGGGACGCGCGCGGCGCGGGCGATCTCGGCCAAGCCCTTGCGGCCGATCTCCGGACCATAGCCGGGCTTGCTCGCGGTCTCGAAGGCCGGCCCGGCGATCGCATAGTCCACCGCCGCCGGATTGGTCGCCTCGGCTTCGGTGACGGTGTGGATAGACACGCCGATGAGCTTGTCTTGCCCCAAGAGCTTGCGCGCCGCCGCCGGATCGCTGCCGGCCGGCAGATGGACGCCGTCAACGCCGCTGGCGTTCGCCAGCTCGGCATCGCCATGCAACGACAGCCGCGCGCCGTGGCGGCGCGCAATCCGCAGCAGCGAGCGCGCCAGCTCCACCTGCTCGTCCTCGGACAGGTCCTTCTCGCGCAGGCTCACCCAGCGGCAGCCGGCAGCCAAGGCCGCCGTCACCACGTCGGCCATCGGCAACCGCGCCTGCTGGCGATCGGTGACGAGCAGGAACGGGGGGTCCGGTAACTTCATTGAACTGGATTGGTCATGTGAATGGCGAATGGCGAGTAGCGAATAGAAAGGGGCCGGCTCTATTCGCTATTCGCCATTCGCAATTCGCCTTTCTTAGGTGCCGACGAGGCCGAATTGCGGGCTCGACGGCTCGGCGTGGGCAAGCTTCGGAATCCGGCCGGCCAGGCGCGAGCAACGACCGGCTTCGACGGCGGCGCGCATGCTCTTGGCCATCATCACCGGATCGCGCGCCTTCGACACCGCGGTATTGAGCAGCACGGCCGAGCAGCCGAGCTCCATGGCGAGCGCCGCATCCGAGGCGGTGCCGATACCGGCGTCGCACACCACCGGCACCGGCGAACGCGCGCAGATCAACTCGATGAGATGCGGATTGCAGATGCCGAGCCCGGATCCGATCGGCGCCCCGAGCGGCATCACCGCCGCCGCGCCGGCATCGGCGAGCTTGCGGCACACCACCGGATCCTCGGTGCAGTAGGGCAGCACCACGAAGCCCTTCGCCACCAGCGTCTCGGTGGCGCGAACGAGCTCCTCGGTGTCGGGGTAGAGAAGCTCGCGATCGCCGATCACCTCGAGCTTGATCCAGTTGGTTTCCAGCGCCTCACGCGCGAGCTCGGCCGTGAGCACGGCGTCCTTCGCGGTCTGGCAGCCGGCCGTATTGGGCAGGAAATGGATCTGCTTCGGAATGAGGTCGACCAGGCTTTCATCCTCGCCGGCGAGGCTGATGCGCCGGATCGATGCGGTCACCATCTCGGTTCCGCTGGCCGCCACCGAGTCGAGCATGACCTTGCGGTTCGGATAGCCGGCGGTGCCCAGAAACAGGCGCGAGCGGAACTCGCGGCCGGCAATGATCAGTGGGTCGGACATTTCGAGCTTTCTCCCAATCAACCGCCCTTGAGGGCGCGCACGATCTCGACGCTGTCGCCCGCATGAAGCGGCGTCTGCGGCCAAGCCGCGCGCGGAATGACACTGCCGTTGAGCGCGACCGCAATGCCGCGCTGGCCGGTATCGACCGCCTTCTCGTCCAGCAACGCAGCGAGCGTCGCAACGCCGAGCGGCTCCTCCTCCCCGTTGACCCGAATGCTGGCCGCCACGGCAGCCTGTGTCATGACATGCTCCTCCTACTCGGCGGCGGCCGCCCGCGACGGCAGGAACCGCTCGATGCCGAACGGGCGCACCGAAGGCTCGACGACGCCGTCGAGCACGAGGCGTGCTATCGTATCGGCGGTGACCGGCGTCAGCAGGATCCCGTTGCGGTGGTGGCCGGTGGCGTAGACCAGGCCGTCGACCGGTGCGGGCCCGAGGATCGGCGCATCGTCACGGCTGCCCGGCCGATGCCCCACCCACATCTCCTCGATCGGCAGCTCCTCGACCGCCGGCACCGCCCGCCACGCCGCCTCGAGCAGCGTGAGCAGGCCGCCGGCCGTCAATGCGGTGTCGAAGCCTTTCTCCTCGACGGTCGCGCCGATCAGGAGGCGGCCGTCCCGGCGCGGCACCAGATAGGCGCCCGGGGCCCAGACCACGTGGCTGATGAGCGGCGCGGACGCATCCATGCGCAGCGCCAGCATCTGCCCTTTGATCGGCCGCACCGGGGGGCGCAGCGCCGGCGCCAGCCCGGCAATCGCGCGCGACCAGGCGCCGGCTGCCAGTACGACCTTATCGGCCGCGACCTTGCTGCCGTCGGCGAGGACAACGCCGACCGCGCGCGAGCCGGTGATCGAAATCTCCGCCACCGCCGTGTGCTCGCGGATCGCGGCGCCCGCGCGCTCGGCGGCGACCCGCAACGCAGCCGCAAGCTTGCGATTGTCGACCTGGTGGTCCTGCGGGCTCCACACCGCGCCGGCGAGCTTGCCGGCAAGATGCGGCTCGCGCCGGCGCGTCTCGGCGGCGGAAATCCATTCCAACGGCAGCCCGAGCGTGCGTTGAAAGGCGAGGTGGTGCTGGAGACGCGCCTGGTCGTCGGCGGTGAGCGCCAAAACCACCGTGCCTTCGGATCGCAGGTCGACGTCGATCCCGGAGGCTTGCTGGAGCTCAGCGGCAAAGGCCGGCCAGCGCGCTTGGGCTTCGCGCCCGAGCACCACCAGGGCTTCTTCTCCCGGCTCGGCCTCGGCGCAGGCCGCCAGCATGCCGGCGGCCGCATGGCTGGCGCCGGCGCCGGCAGCGCCCTGATCGAGCACCGTCACCGCGGCGCCGCGCGCGGCCAGCCGCCAGGCGATGCCCAAGCCGATCACGCCGGCGCCGATGATGGCGACGTCCGGCGTATGGGCGGTGCGGGTGACGTTATTCGGCAACCGGTGGCTCCCTTCGCTGGAATGACCCAGACAGGTTCGATGGGTGTGATCTCAGCCGCGTCCACCGCGGCACCCCAAGCCGTAATCGCCTAATGATGGGCATTCTTAGGCCCACACACAAGCCCCGTTTGCGCAGTGGCGTTAATACGATCCAGTCCGATGCCGCAGCAGCTTCGCGCACACGAGACCGACACCCATCACCACCGCGGCGCCCGCCAGCAAGGTCGGCTCCGGGCCGCCATGGGCGAAGCCGATACCGTAGATGATCGGTCCGATCGCCTGGCCGAGATAGAAGAAGCATGAATGCAGCGACGCCGCCGCGCCGCGCGCGGTCTGCGACAGCTCGGTGACGTGGACCTGGATGCTGCCGTGCAGCAGATAGAAACCGAGCCCGAACCCGATATAGATGGCGATCTGCACATACCAGGCAAAATGCAGCGCGGTGAGGATGAGGCCGGCGGCCGCGACGGCGCCGCCGATGATCATCAGGCCGCGCTCCGGCACGCGGCCGATCAGCACCGGGATCACGAACGAATAGACGACCCCGCCGACCGCGAAGGCGGCAATCAGCAGCCCGGCGATCGATGCGCGGGTCTCCCCGGTCTGCAGCAGGAGGAGCGCCACATAGGGGAACAGCCCATGGATGAAGATGGCCTCGAGAAAAACCGCCCCGAAGCAGATCTTGGCGCGTGGGTCGGCGAAGATGCTGCGGAAGTTCGCCAGCATCACGGCCCGGTTGAAGGGTGCCGGCGGCGCCGTCACCACGTTGCGAAAGGCGAAGAACGCCATGATCGCTACGATCAGCCCGAACAGCCCGAGGATGGCGAACACGCCGCGCCAGCCGAGCACGTCGCCGATCACGCCGGCGAAGGAGGCCCCGACCAGATTGCCCGTGAGGCCGACCGCGAGCAACCGGGCAATCGCCACCTGGCGCTGATTGATAGGCATGAGATCGCCTACCAGCGCCATCGCGATCGGAAAGACGCCGCCGGCCACGATCCCGGCCACCACGCGCATCGCCACCAGGAACGCAAAGCTCGTCGCCACCGCGCAGGCGAGCGCGGACAGCACGACGATGACCAGGCACACGTTCATCAGCCGGGTCTTGCCGAAGAAGTCGCCGATCGTGCCGAGCGCCGGCTGCACCAGGGCGTAGGGGAATGCGAAAGCGCTCGCGAGCAGCGCGGCGGTGCTGACGTCGACCAGGAGATCGGCGGCGATTTGCGGGATCACCGGCTCGACCGCGCGCGTGAACAGCGTCTGCGCGAACACCACCAGGCCGACGATTTTCAGGACGGGCGGGATGGCGACACTCGCTTGATCTTCGGCTCGCTCAGCTCTTTGCGAGCCGGTCGAACGCGATCAGCCGGCGCAGCAGCCCTTCCATGTCGCGCAACGGCACCATGTTGGGGCCGTCCGAGGGGGCCCGGTCGGGATCCTGGTGGGTCTCGATGAAGACGCCGGCGACGCCGACCGCGACCGCCGCGCGCGCCAAGGTCGGCACGAATTCGCGCTCGCCGCCCGACGCGGTGACCTGCCCGCCCGGCTGCTGCACCGAATGGGTGGCGTCGAAGATCACCGGCGCGCCGGTGGTGCGTGCTAGGATCGGCAGCGCCCGCATATCGGACACCAGCGTGTTGTAGCCGAAGGACGCACCGCGCTCGGTCACCAGCACGTTGGGATTGCCCGCCCCGGTGATCTTGGCGACGACGTTCGCCATGTCCCACGGCGCCAGGAACTGTCCCTTCTTGACGTTGATGACGCGGCCGGTCGCGGCGGCGGCGACCAGCAAATCGGTCTGCCGGCAGAGGAACGCGGGAATCTGCAGAACATCGACCACCTTGGCCACACGCGCGCATTGCTGCGCGTCGTGCACGTCGGTGAGGATGGCGACGCCGAGCTTCCGGCGAATCTCGGCGAAGATCGGCAGCGCGCCGTCGAGGCCGACGCCGCGGGCGCTCTTGCCGCTGGTGCGGTTGGCCTTGTCGAACGAGGTCTTGTAGACGAGGCCAATGCCGACCTTGCCGGCAATCTCTTTCAACGCCGAAGCCATCTCCATGGCATGGTCGCAGCTTTCGAGCGCGCACGGCCCAGCGATCAGCACCAGCGGCAGCGCATTGCCGAAGCGTGCTGGACCGACCGCAACGACCGGATTGGGCGCGGGCTCGACGACGATATTCATGACCGCGCGACCATGCGCCGGGCCTGTTTACCGGTCAACCGAGGCGCGCGCATGGGCGAGCTCGCCAGCCACATAGGTCGCGCGCACCGCGCGATCATCGCCGAGCGTGGCCAGCACCGCCAAGGTCTCGGCGACCGATCGCGAGCGGCGGTTGCGGAAAGCCAAGAGCGGCGTCGCATTCGGGTCGAGCACGACAATATCGGCCTCCCGGCCGGGCGCCAGCGTGCCGATGCGGTCGTCGAGCGCAAGCGCGCGGGCGCCACCGAGCGTCGCGAGATAAAACGCCTCGACGGCGTCGATCGGGCGGCTTTGCAACTGCGCCACCTTGTAGGCTTCGCCCATGGTCGCAAGCAGCGAGAAGCTAGTGCCGGCGCCGATATCGGTGCCGAGGCCGACATGGACCGGGCGGCGCGGATCACGCGCGTCGCGCAGGCGAAACAATCCGCTGCCCAGAAACAGGTTCGAGGTCGGACAGTGCGCCAGCGCCGTATGGGACGCCTGACAGCGCTCGAACTCGGATTCGTCCAAATGCACGCCATGGGCGAGCACGGCGCGCCGGCCGATCAGACCGTAATGAGCGTAGACGTCGAGGTAGTCGCGCCGATCCGGATAGAGCTCCTTCATCCAGGCGACCTCGTCGAGGGTCTCCGCGATGTGGGTCTGCATGAGCACGTCGCGATGCTCACGCCACAGCACGCCCGCCATCTCCAGCTGCTCGGGCGTGCTGGACCCTGCAAAGCGCGGGGTGATCGCGTAGAGGGCGCGGCCACGGCCGTGCCACTTGGCGATCAGCGCCTTCGACTGGTCGTAGCCCGATTGGGCGGTATCGAGCAGTGCCGCCGGCGCGTTGCGGTCCATCAGCACCTTGCCGGCGATGAGCCGCAGGTTGCGCGCTTGCGCTTGCTCGAACAGCGCATCGACCGAGCCTGCATGCACCGAGCAGAACACCAGCGCGGTCGTGGTGCCGTTGCGCAGCAGCTCGTCGCAAAAGACGCGCGCGGTGTCGCGGGCAACCGCCTCATCGGCAAAGGCCTGCTCGGCGACGTAGGTATAGGTGTTGAGCCAGTCGAGCAGCTTGCGGCCTTGGGCGCCGATGATGCCGGCCTGCACATAGTGGATATGCGTGTCGATGAAGCCCGGAGCGATCAGGCAGCCCAAATGGTCGGCAAGGGTCGCGTTCGACGGCAACGCGGCCTTGAGTGCGGCATAAGGCCCGACCGCCTCGATCAGCCCGTCGCGGCAAATGACGAGGCCGTCCGGCTCGCAGACGAACGCGGTGCCGGGGTCAGTAAGAAACGGATCATCGCGGCAGAACACCAAGGTTCCGCGCAGCGCGCTGATCGAGCCCTGGCCAGCCGGGATGTTCATCGGAGCCTGCTGGTTTCGAGCGATATGCAATTGCCCATGGGCAGTTTCCTGAAACCGCATGATGGTCAATTCCTCGCCGCACCGCTATCCCGGTGGTCGGGCACAGAAGGAGTGGAATCGATGTGGATCATCACCCGCGCGCTTGCAGCCTCGGCCCTGGGCCTTGTCTGCGCATGCCCGGGCGCCGGTGCTGACAGCTATCCTTCACGACCGATCAGGATTGTCGTTCCGTATCCCGCCGGAGGTCCAAGCGATACCGCAGCCAGAATCGTGGCGGAGCCGTTGGCGCGCGAATTGGGCCAGCGCGTGCTCGTCGAGAACCGTGCCGGGGGCTCCGGCATGATCGGGACGGAGGCCGCCATTCGTGGGGAGCACGACGGCTATACGCTGCTGGTTGGCGGCCTCGCCACGATGGTGCTGCTGCCTGCGGCAAAGCCGGGCCACTATGATCCGCTCAAGGACGTCGTCCCGCTCTCGCAGATCTGGTATTCACCGCAGGTACTTGCCGCACGCAGCTCTCTGAAATTCAGGGCGGCCGCCGATCTGGTCTCCTACGCGAAGGCGAACCCTGGACGGTTGAATTTCGGGTCGGCCGGCAATGGCACCGTCACCCATCTGGCCATACTCCTGCTTGCGAAAGAGGCGGGGATCAACATCACGCACGTTCCGTATCGTAGCACTGCGCTATGGTTGAACGACGCCATCGCCGACCGAATTGATGGCGGTTTCGGTGATGTCAAGACGCTGCTGCCTCACATCGAGACGAAGGCCATCACGCCGCTGGCGGTGACTGTTTCGGAGCGCGCGCCCCAACTTCCCGATATCCCCACGGTCGGCGAAGTCGGGTTGTCCGAGGTCCAGACCGAGAATTGGTTCGGTCTGATGGCGCTCGCGCGAACGTCGCCGGAGATCTTGGAGCGCCTCAAGACCGCCGTGGTCGCGGCCCAATCCGATCCCGCCTACCGCGCAACCCTTGCCAGGCTCGGCGCAATGTCAGGCAAACCCGGCCCTGCCGAATTGAGCATCGTGATCGCCAACGACGCGCGCCGGTTTTCGCCCCTGATCCGCGCCATCGGCGACAAGATCGATTGACCGTTAGCCCGCCTGATCACCGCAACGTGCCGCTGTCGGGCATGATCACGTTGACGATAGCGGTCTTGCCTGCCTGGATCGACTTGAGCGCCCCTTGCAGCGCGCCCTTCAGATCCCCTGGCTCGGCGACCTCTGCCGCGTAGCCACCGACCATCCTCGCGGCTTCCTGATATTTCGGGCCCTTGATGTGGACGCCATAGTAGTCCTTGGTCGTGACCGCGGTGCCATCGGGATAGAAGCGGTCGTGGAAAAACTGCATCGCGGAGTATTTCGCGTTATTGGCCACGATGATCAGCAATGGAAGGTTGTGCTCGTCCGCGAACGAGAGCGCGGGCACCACCGGATTGTACATGAAGGTCCCGTCACCGATCGTCATCACCACCGGCCGGCTCGGCATCGCCAACTTCACTCCGAGTGCATAGCCGAGGCCCTGTCCAAGTCCGCTCGGCGCCCGGAAGAACGTCAGCGGGTCGCTCCAATGCAGGTGGTCGCGAATCGCGCCCGCGTGCACGATCGTCTCGTCGACATAGGCGGTGTCGGACGGCATGACCTCCCGCAGGGTCTTGATCAGGAGCGGCACTGTAATCGTCTGCAAGGCGGCCGCTTTCTCCTCGGCGGCGCGCACACCCGCAAACCACTTCTTGTGCTCTATCGCCCAGCGGGCGCGGCGTTCCGACGCCCTTGCCGGGTCGACGCCGATCGTTCGGAGCGCCTCGGACAGCAGCCGCAAGGTGGTCGCAACATCTCCGTCCAGATAATGTTCGGCATGCATGGTCTGATAGACCATGTGGCCCTTGAGCGGGCACTCGCTGATCGCAACGATCTCCGCATGCTTAGGAGCATTGCTGGGCGGGTACCAAGGCGCGCGGCTTTCGACCAGCAGTGCCAGATCCATTTCGCCCTGGAGCGGCTCGATCTTCGCTCCCAGATACAAGTCGTGCGATTTTGGAAAATTTCCGAAAAATGCGCCCTGCCCTTCGACCACCGGTATCGCCGCCAGCTCCGACAGCTCGATCAGGGCTTCGAATGCGTCCCGGCCCGGGCCGGCATTCTCGACGGCGATGACCGGGCACTTCGCCCGGGCGATCATGCCGGCCACCCTTTCTATGTCGGCGGGCAATGGCCGAGACTTCGGGGCGAACGGCACTTTGCGCAGCGCATCCGGCTTCTGCCATTCGTGCAGCATCGTCTCCATCGAGACACACAGATAGGTGGGTCCCTTCGGCTGACGCTGAGCCATTTCGCCGGCGCGCACCACGCTTTCGTAGAGCGTCTCAGGAGCAGGCGCCTGTTGCGCCCACTTCACCACCGGCTCGAGCAATCGCTGCGGGCCACCGACGACGCTGAGGTTGCGGTACCATTGCGATCCGGGATCGAACTTGCTCTCGCCATATCCGAGCGACTCCCCGGACATGACCAGCATAGGAACTTCCATCGCGCGTGCCGCGCCTACCGCCATGGAGCCTTGCAACAGGCCGGCGCCGGCATGCAACAACACCGCTTGCATTCGGCCGGTTATCTTCGTGTATGCGGACGCCATGGTGACGGCGAGGATTTCGTGGCCGCAATCCAGATAGATCGGCCCCGATGTTCCGTCACGCTTTTGGCGCGCCATCGCCTCCCAGAACGACGGCCATTCGGAGCCGGGAGAGGAGATGACGTAGTCGACGCTGAGATTGCGGAATGCTTCAAGAATGGCCTCGCCGCCGTCGCGATAGTTTCTCAACTCAGTTCCCCCCGGGGATCGCTTCAGGAAAGAAACCACTTCGGCCGCTGGACAGGCGACCTGACGTTGACTGTGTAAGAAGAGTTGGCTTTGTATGCAAGCTATCATCAGCCATGCACGATGGTTGGACAGCGCGGATAGGCACGCGCGACTCTTGGAAGGATCCAGCATTAAAATCACGCGGCGGATTCTCGCGCACGCCTTGGTTGCCGGCGGCACTGTCTTGGCCACATCTTGCCTAGCGCGTGCCGACGAGGCCTATCCGGCACGGCGCGTGACGATCATCAATCAATTTGCTCCGGGCAGCATCTCGGACGCCGCGGCGCGTCTGACTGCGCAATACCTGCAGGATCAATTCCGGCAGCCCTTCATCGTCGAGAACCGGGTCGGCGCCGGCGGCCTGGTAGCAGCCGTAGCAGTCGCTCGCGCTGCACCGGACGGTTACACGCTGCTGGCAACGGCGAGCTCGCTCCATTCCGGGGCGGCGCTGTACAAGGAACTACCGATCGATCCGATGAAGGACTTCACCCATATCGCCCGGATCGGGAGCTATCCTTCATTTATCGCGGTACGTTCGGACCTCCCCATCAATTCGATTCAGCAGCTCGTCGACTACGCAAAGAAGAACCCCGGCAAGCTGACCTATGGTCACGGCAACAATATGGGGCAGATCATCGGCGAGACGCTCAAGCGTCGAACCGGCATAGACGTTGCCCGCATCGCCTATCGGAGCACCCCCGCGGCAATGACCGACCTGATCGCAGGGCATATCGACATCATGCTGCCCGATCTCAACACCGGCTTGGCGCACGTTCGAAGCGGGAAGGTTCGCCCACTCGTTGTCTTCACCAAGCAGCGAAGCACGACGCTGCCGGACGTCCCCACGCTCGATGAAACGGTGATGCCTGGGTTCGAAATGTTGCCATGGGGTGGACTGTCCGGACCAGCGAACCTGCCGCCCGAAGTCGTTGCCAAGCTGGAGACCGCGGTCGGGAAGGCTCTCACGGACGCCGAGATCCAGAAACGATTCGCAATGGCGGGCATAGAGATTTTCTGGGCCGGACAGAAGGAGTTCGAGACCTATGTCCGTCTGCAGCTCGCCAACTGGACGACCTTGATCAAGGACACCGGCATCGAACCCCAGTAGGCCCACGACGTGCTTCAACCGAACACCAGGGTCGCGCCCATGGCGGTCTCCGGCCCGACAATGGTCGAGTCCATGCGGGTCGTATACGCGAGCCCACCCGCCGCGAGCGCCGCCGTCAGCGCGGCGCGGTTCTGCACGTGAAATTGCAGGGCGGCGAGCCGGGCACCCGAGGAAATGTTCGGCGGCTCGCTGCCGAAATGGCTGCGGAAAGCGGCCGGGTCCATCACCTTGATGTCGCCACGCGGCGTCGATGCGATCACACCGATCGAGGTGGCATGCAGATCGCGCACGCCACTGAAGGCGGAGAGAAAGATGTGGTGGTCGCTCGGGTTCTCGGCAACCAGCACGACGCCGGCGATGCCGCTCGTGGTGTTCGCGTGCTGCTGGAAGGCCGGGTTCCAGAAATTTTCCGGAAAATGCTGCTGGCAGGTCGCAAAGCTGATCTCCGGTGCTCCGGCGTCGCGCGCAAAAGCGAGCGAGAAGGCGACCTTGACCGTCGAGCCGTCGGGACGAGCGCCGGCACGCTCGAAATGCATCGCATCAGCGACGCCGATCTTGGCGGCGCGAAACTCGGTGGCATCCGAGGCGGCATCGCGGCTTTCGAGGATCAGCAGCGAAAGACCCTCCTGCTGCTTCAGAAACACCCGGTTGAAGGTGCCGAACAGCGCAGAGAAACCATCGCTTCCGAGCCTGTCCGGCTCGGCCACCGTGAGCAATTCGATGAAGAAGCCCGGCAGCTGGACGATGCGGTTGTGCGTACCCCAGGCATGCCGGTTGCGCGCACCGACGGTGAAGCCGAGCCGGCGATAGAGCTCGGCCGCCGCGTCGAGATCGTGCACCGCATGAACGATATGGTCGAGACCGCGGGCCATCGGCACCCAAGTGTCATCATCCGCCAAGACGATGGTTCAGTAATCACAATCATCGCGGAATGTCATCGCCGATACGTCTACCTTTCCGCACTGATCGAGCACGGAACTTTCACCGACTGGAAATGCCTGATGCCGCCGTGCTGTGTTGCAGAGGCGCGATCAGGACGCGTCCTGTCCACGGAAAGGGAACCTCCCGCCTGACTTGGAATAACGACAGACAATGATGACCCTCTTTCAGCTCGCTTCGTGGACGCCGGGCATGACACGAAAGAAGGTCCGCCATGACAGATGCCCCTCGCCCGGCTGACGCCCATCGTTTCGTCCGCCCGCTCCCGGCCAAGCCCAATCTCGAGAAGCAAAGGAAGCTCGCAAAGGCGCTTGCGCGCGACTACTGGCGCGGCGAGAGGACGCGGTCGCGCGCGTTGAGGCGCTGCATCCCAAGCCTCCGAGCCCGCAAAGTTTCGCGCTGAGCGATGCCCAGCTCGTGATCGCTCGCGGCCACGGCTTTGCGAGCTGGGCCAAGCTCAAGCACAAGATCGAGCAGTTGACCAAGTCGCCGATCGAGCTGTTCGCAGCGGCGGTGCAAGAGGGAGATTTGGACGCGGTCCGGCGTCGGCTCGAGACAGATTCGGAGCTGCGAGCGCGGATCAACGCGCCCCTGTTCGCGTTCAAGCAGACCGCGGCGCACGTCGCGGCAGGCAACCTGGCCATGCTCGACCTCCTCCTGGCGCATGGAGCCGATCTCAACGTCAAGAGCAGCTGGGACCAGGGCGGCTTCGGCATCCTGGAGACGGTCACGCCCGAGCAAGCCGCACCGCTCATCGCCCGGGCGCGACGATCGACGTCTGGGCGGCCGCCAACCTCGGCATGGGCGCCGAACTGCGATCCCTGATCGACGCGGATCCTGCGCTGGTCAACGCCAAAGGAGGCGACGGCAAACGGCCGCTCCATTACGCGCGAAAGGTCGAGCTTGCGCGGTTCCTGCTGGAGTGCGGGGCGGAGATCGATGCCCTGGACGATGACCACCACTCGACGCCCGCCCAATATCTCGTCAGCGATCGGCCTGACGTGTGCAGGTTCCTGGTCTCAAGCGCCGCCCGTTCCGATCTGCTGATGGCCGCCGCGCTGGGCGATCTCGATCTCGTGCGTCGGCATCTCGACGAGGATCCAGGCTCGATCGCCGTGCGGGTCGACCGCGACTGGTTTCCCATGGTCGATACCGCGGCCAACGGCGGTCACATCTACCAGTGGACGTTGGGATTCCACGTCTCGGCCTTCGAGATCGCGCGCAAGCGCGGCTACCGCGATGTCGTCGACCTGCTGCTGGAACGCGCTGGGTGGATCCAGCCTGCTTTTTTGTACAAAGTTGGCATTATAAAAAAGCATT
>OBIF01000002.1_pt1 | contig 33351 bp, 22 predicted proteins | sample 1502301 | NCBI WGS metagenome assembly OBIF01 (sample SAMN02324088, study PRJEB22366) | soil metagenome | biome: mixedwood plains | place: Canada | collected 2009-09
ACCCTGCCGCTTACCGGATACCTGTCCGCCTTTCTCCCTTCGGGAAGCGTGGCGCTTTTCCGCTGCATAACCCTGCTTCGGGGTCATTATAGCGATTTTTTCGGTATATCCATCCTTTTTCGCACGATATACAGGATTTTGCCAAAGGGTTCGTGTAGACTTTCCTTGGTGTATCCAACGGCGTCAGCCGGGCAGGATAGGTGAAGTAGGCCCACCCGCGAGCGGGTGTTCCTTCTTCACTGTCCCTTATTCGCACCTGGCGGTGCTCAACGGGAATCCTGCTCTGCGAGGCTGGCCGGCTACCGCCGGCGTAACAGATGAGGGCAAGCGGATGGCTGATGAAACCAAGCCAACCAGGAAGGGCAGCCCACCTATCAAGGTGTACTGCCTTCCAGACGAACGAAGAGCGATTGAGGAAAAGGCGGCGGCGGCCGGCATGAGCCTGTCGGCCTACCTGCTGGCCGTCGGCCAGGGCTACAAAATCACGGGCGTCGTGGACTATGAGCACGTCCGCGAGCTGGCCCGCATCAATGGCGACCTGGGCCGCCTGGGCGGCCTGCTGAAACTCTGGCTCACCGACGACCCGCGCACGGCGCGGTTCGGTGATGCCACGATCCTCGCCCTGCTGGCGAAGATCGAAGAGAAGCAGGACGAGCTTGGCAAGGTCATGATGGGCGTGGTCCGCCCGAGGGCAGAGCCATGACTTTTTTAGCCGCTAAAACGGCCGGGGGGTGCGCGTGATTGCCAAGCACGTCCCCATGCGCTCCATCAAGAAGAGCGACTTCGCGGAGCTGGTGAAGTACATCACCGACGAGCAAGGCAAGACCGAGCGCCCAATACGCAAACCGCCTCTCCCCGCGCGTTGGCCGATTCATTAATGCAGCTGGCACGACAGGTTTCCCGACTGGAAAGCGGGCAGTGAGCGCAACGCAATTAATGTGAGTTAGCTCACTCATTAGGCACCCCAGGCTTTACACTTTATGCTTCCGGCTCGTATGTTGTGTGGAATTGTGAGCGGATAACAATTTCACACAGGAAACAGCTATGACCATGATTACGCCAAGCTTCAAATAATGATTTTATTTTGACTGATAGTGACCTGTTCGTTGCAACAAATTGATAAGCAATGCTTTCTTATAATGCCAACTTTGTACAAGAAAGCTGGGTCACGGCGAATTGTGGAGCGTGGAGCTCAGCTCGGGGGAGACCTCGAAGCTGCTCGACGACGGCTTCAATCCCACCTACTCGCCCGATGGGCAGCGGCTCGCGTTCGATGGGCGGCTCGCTGGTGCACAGCGGGTCTGGATCGCGGACACCCGGGGCCGCAACCCGCGCCAGGTGACCTCCGATTCGAGCGAGGCCGTGGTGCACACCGAGCCCCGCTGGTCGCCTGACGGAGCGGCGATCGTGTTCCGCCGGGTCGAGAAGCTCAAGTCCGACATCGCCATCGTGAACCCGACTACCCAGGCCGTCACGCGGGTGACGGACGACTACGTGGTCGACGTGTCTCCCACCTGGACCCCGGACGGCCGCGGGGTGGTGTTCTCCTCCTCGCGGGGCGGTGGGATGAACCTCTGGCGCGCGCGGCTGGGGAACGACGGCGCACCCGCCGGCCTGGAGCAGCTCACCACCGGCGCGGGCGACGACGTGCAGGCGTCGGTGCATCCCGACGGGCGCCAGCTGGCCTTCTCCGTACGAGGCATCAACTCCGACCTCTGGCAGCTGCCGGTGTCGCCCGAGACCGGCCGGGCGACGGCCAATCCATCGCCGGTGCTCGGCACGACGCGGGTCGAGAGCCGCGGCACCTGGTCGCGGGATGGCCGCCAGCTCGCGTTCAACTCCGACCGGGCGGGCGAGATGAACATCTGGGTGCTCGAGTCGCCCGGCCGCGAGCGGCGGGTGACGTCGGGTGCCGGGGGTGACTATCAGCCCGACTGGGCACCGGACGGGCAGGCACTGGTCTTCTTCTCGGCGCGCGGCGGCAACACCGACATCTGGCAGGTGCGCCTCGCGGACACGGCGTTGACTCGACTCACCGACGCGGCGGCCCTGGACATCAACCCCGCGTATTCGCCCGACGGGCGGCGCATCGCGTTCGTGTCGGACCGGAGCGGCCGCTTCGAGGTGTGGGTCATGGGGTCCGACGGCTCGGACCAGCGACAGGTCGCTTCAGTGGGCTGCTGGGGCCACTTCGTGGCCTGGACCGCCGACGGCAAGGCGGTGGTGTTCCGCGGCGAGCGCGACCGGCAGATGCAGATCTACCGCGCGGACATGGAGAGCGGCGCGCTGACCGCCATGCGCCCGGTGCACAGCGGCGGCCACATGTCGTTCTCCCCTTCGCAGGCGCTCATCATGGACGTCAGCAGCCACAAGGTGCTCTGGGTCCATCCGGTCAGCGGGGGCGAGCCCTACGAGGTCTACCAATTCCCCGACCCCGACGTGCGGATCGACTACCCGCGCTGGTCCCCGAACGGGCGGACCATCGTGTTCGACCGCGCGGCGCCGCGCGGGGCCGACCTATGGACGCTGGAGGCGTTTTAGCAGGATCGTCACCCTGAACGAAGTGAAGGGGGCCATGCTCGGGGATGGCCCCCTTCGCTGCGCTCAAGGGGACAATCGTACCGAGCCCGGCCTGCGGGAGCCGCGGAGCCGATCGTCGACGGCGCGGCGACGGAGGGGGTCTTCGGTGGTGACGCCGTGGGCGTGGAGGATGGCGAGGGCCTCGGCCCCTTCCAGGGTTTCGCGCTCCAGCAGTGCCTCAGCGAGTGCCTCGAGCGCGCCATGGTGGAGATCGATCGCCTCACGCACCCGGGCATAGAGCGCCTCGACGATGGCGCGCACGTCGCGATCCATCGCCGCGTGGAGCTCGCCGCTCACCGCGCCACCGCCCTCGCGATCGTCGAACGCGACCAGGCCGGTGCCCGACCCCATGCCGAGCTTGTACACCATCTCGCGAGCCACCCGGGTGGTGTACTGGAGGTCGGCCTTGGCACCACTGGTGACCGCGTCCGGGCCGAACATGATCTCCTCCGCCGCCCGGCCGCCCAGCCCTTTGCAGATCTGACCCTCGAGGAAGCGCCGGGTGTGGAGCACCACCTCGCCGGGTGAGAAGTGGGCCACCCCCATCGCCTGTCCGCGCGGCTGGATCGTCACCTTGTGGAGACCTTCCTCCGCGTGGAACAGCAGCCCGGCGAGCGCATGCCCGGCCTCGTGGACCGCTACCGCCCGCCACTCGTCGTCGGAGGCGCGGAAGCCGGTGCGCTCCTTCCCCAGCAGGAGCCGGTCGCGGGCCTGCTCGACGTGGTGCCAGGTCACCACCGACGCCCGATCCCGCGCCGCGGCGATGGCCGCCTCGTTCACCAGGTTCGCCAGCTCCGCGCCGCTGGTCTGCGGCATCAGCCGCGCGAGCCGGCCGAGGTCCACGGTCTCGTCCAGGGGCACACCGCGCTGCCGCACGTGGAGCCGCAGGATGGCCTCTCGCTCCGCCGCCGTCGGAAGACCTACCGCGACCGCGCGGTCGAAGCGGCCGGGCCGGAGCAGCGCGTGATCGAGATCCTCCTGCCGGTTGGTCGCGCCGATTACCAGGACGTGCTCCCTGGGCGAGAAGCCGTCCATCTCGACCAGCAGCTGGTTGAGGGTGCGGTCGTCCTCGTTGTGGCTCTGGTTGCGCCCCCGCCGGCCGCCGATCGCGTCGAGCTCGTCGATGAAGATCACCCCGCCGCGGCGGCGTGCCTGCCGGAAGAGCTTCTTGATGCGCGCGGCGCCGAGACCGATGAGAAAGCCGGTGACCTCGCTCCCGCTGATGACGAAGAACGGCACGCCAGCTTCGCCGGCCACCGCGCGTGCCATGAGCGTCTTGCCGGTCCCGGGCGGACCGAACATCAGGACGCCCTTCGGGGTTCGAGCTCCGACGGCGCGAAACGCCTCCGGCGCCTTGAGGAACTCCACCAGCTCGCGCAGCTCGGCGACGGTGCCCTCGTGACCGCCTACGTCCGCGAAGGTGGTGCGGCTTCGCCTCGCGGCGCCGATCGCGCCCATCTCCGATCCGCCGCTCATCTGGCGCCTGAGGATATAGCCGATCGCGAACAGCGCCAGCGCCACGAGCAGCACCTCGCGCCAGAACTCCGCGTTGATGCTGCTCTGGGGCTGGAGGGTGGCGGGCGCCCCGGCGCGTTCGGCCCGATCGAGCACCGGGGTGACTTCGAAGGTGGGATACTCCACCCGGAAGGTGCTTCCGGCCGGAGCATCCTTCAGCGCCCGGGACCAGATACCGCGGACCTCCGAGCCGGGGATCACGGTGATGGATTTCACCGCTCCCTGCTCGAGCCGCTGGAGGAAGACGGAGTAGCTGACGGTCGGCGGGGTCGCAGGCAGGGCCCGCCACCAGCGGAACGTGAGGGCGGCCGCGGCGACGGTCGCGACGATGGCGACGGGCCAGATCCAGCCGGCTGGGGTGGAGCGCCAACGCGCGAGTCGCCGGCGGAAATCCTTGATCATGCTGATTCCTGTGAGTCGAACGCCGCCGGCAGGGAGCCCGTCGGTGGCATCGCTGGCAAGCTAGCCGACTCCAGCCGCTCGCGCACGACCCGGATGATGGCGTCGGGCGAGAAGGGCTTCTGGATGAAGGCCGCTCCGGGCTGGAGCAGCCCGCGCCGGACGATCTCGCCGTCGGTGTAGCCGGAGGTGAAGAGGACCGGAACGTCCGGGCGCATCTCCGCGACGCGATCCGCGAGCTCCCGGCCGCTCATGCCGGGCATGACCACATCGGTAAGGACCAACCGCACGGCGGCGGCGCCGGCGAGCGACTCCAGGGCCGCTCTGCCGTCCTTCGCTTCCGCGACCTGATAGCCGGCATCCACCAGGATCCGTCGGGTCATCCACCGGACGCCCTCGTCGTCCTCCACCACGAGCACCAGCTCGCCGCGTCCGGGGCCGGCGGCCGCCCGCTCCGGAGGCGCCGGGCTCGTGAGGGCCTGTTCGACGGCAGGGAGGTAGAGCTTGAAGGTGCTGCCCTGCCCCGGCTCGCTGTAGGCCCAGACGTAGCCGTCGGACTGTTTGACGATGCCGTAGACGGTCGAGAGGCCAAGCCCCGTCCCGTGCCCCACGCCCTTGGTGGTGTAGAAGGGCTCGAACGCGTGGCTGAGGGTTTCGGGATCCATGCCGTGCCCCGTGTCGCTCACCGCCAGGACGGTGTACCGGCCCTGCCGGATGCTGATGCCGGGGCGCCGGGCGAGATACTGGTCCGTAAGCTCGGCGGACAGGACCTCCACCGTGAGCGTGCCGCCGCGCGGCATCGCATCGCGGGCGTTGAGCGCGAGGTTGAGCAGGGCCTGCTCGAGCTGGCCGGGGTCGGCCCGAACAGGGGCAGCGTCCGGCCGCGCCCGCACCACGACGACGCAGTCCTCTCCCATGACGCGCCGCAGCACGTTCTCCCAGCGGGTCACCAGGCCGGGCAGGTCGAGAACCTCGGGCCGGAGGATCTGGCGGCGGCTGAATGCCAGCAGCTGGGCCGTGATGGCCGAGGTCCGCTCCGCCGCCTTGCGGATGTGCTCCACATCGGCCCGCACCGCGTCGGGGACGTCGGTGCGGCGCAGGATGAAATCGGACGCGCCGATCACCACGCTCATCTGGTTGTTGGCCTCGTGAGCGACGCCGCCGGCCAGGCGGCCGACCGACTCCATCCGGTGCGACTGGCGGAGGCGCTCCTCGGCCGCGCGCCGATCGGTCACGTCGGTGCAGACGCCGGTGAGATAGCGGGGCCGCCCATCCTCGTCCCGCTCCACCCGGCCCTGATCCGCGATCCAGCGAACCTTCTCGTCGGGGTGAACGATGCGGAACTCGTAGTCCAGGGAGCCGCCCTCCCGGAGGGCGCGGGTCACCGACTCCGATACGAAAGGCCGGTCGTCCGGATGAACCCGGGCAAGGAACCCCTCATACCCACCGACCGGCTGGCCCGGCGCCAGACCGTACAGCGATCGGAGGTTGTCGTCCCAGACCAGCAGATCGGTTTCCACCGACCAGTACCAGATGCCCATCCTCGCGGCATCCAACGCGAGGTGGAGACGCTCCTCGCTGCGCTGGAGAGCCCGGGTGGCGTGGTCACGCTCGTTCCAGACGGCAGCCGCCACCAGCAGCCCGGTCATCGCCAGCACCAGGAGGTAGAAGGCCACCGAGAACAGGGTCCCGCCCTGCGATCCGACGAACGGTCCCCCACCCCGCGCCGTTTGCCATACGGCCACGGCCGCCACGGCCAAGGTGACCAGGCTCGCCCCCCGAGGCCCGAAGCGGACCGCCGCCCAGACCACGAAGGGAAAGAGGAGGTACTTGTACTCCACCTCCCGCAGCACGGGAAGGTAGACGGTCTCGAGGAGGCCCAGGTCGGTCGCGAACGCCGTCCCCACGACGAGCGCCACGACCTCCAGTACCCGGCGGGTATCCCGGGCGAGCGGCCGCGTCGCCCAGTTGAAACAGACCGGGGCCACCACCAGCATCCCGAGCATGTCGCCGGCCCACCACACCGGGAGCGCCCGTACCGCGGCACGGGAGTCGAGATCGCCGGCAAGGTGAAGCGCGGCCACGCCGACCAGCGCCGACACCAGCGCCCCGAGAGGTGCAGCCGCAAAGAGGAGCACACGCACATGGCGCGGGGACTCGAGCTGGGGTCGCGATCCGGCCACCCGGCGCAGGATCAGCGCGGCGAGCAGCGCCTCACCGGTGTTCCCCAGCGCGATCCCCGCCGCGGCAGCCAGAGGAACCGGGGTCATCGCATTGGCGAGGAATGCTCCGACCGCGACCCCGGGCCAAGCCCGGAGGCCCAGCAGGACCAGGCCCGCGAAGGCGAGTCCCGCCGGCGGCCAGACCAGAGAGACGCTATGCCCGATGGTGACGTAGCGGAGGCCGATCCAAGCCGCGCTCCAGTAGAGTACGGCCAAGGCGGCAACCGCGGCGGCGTACCGCAGGGTGGAGCGAGCGGCAGGGGGCATGCGCCGGGCGCACTCCCTTTTATGGGGTGAGTTCCCCTGGAATCTACGTCATGCGAACCCGCAGCGCGGCCTTAGGGTGCGTTTCAATACCGGCGTCCTGTCACCCTGAGCGCAGCGAAGAGGGCCACGCTCGGTATGGTTCCCTTCACTTCGTTCAGGGTGACACCGCGGGTTCTGAAACGCACTCTCAGGCAACCCGATCGAGCAGCCTGAGCGTGCCGTCGGCGACCGTGCCGAAGGTCAGGTGTCCGATGAGGCCGCGGGCGTGCGCCTGCCAGGGGAAGGCTCGCGGGCCCGGCGTCAATCCAAGCGCCGGCACCAGCCCCTCGTCGAGAAAGGCCCAGAAGGCGGTACCGAATGCCGTCCCTGCCGCACCGCCGAGCACCTGTACTCGCCGACGGAACAGGGCGTAGGCGGCGCCGGCGCCGATTCCAAGGGCCCAGTGGATGGCGGAGCCGAGCTCCTGCCGCCGCCGCGTTTCCAGTACGGCTCCGGTGGCCCCCGCCGCCTTCTCGGCGGCGGCCTCGTACGCCGTGCGGCCTCCCCGGGCGTCGTCCTCCTCGCGCCGGGCGTCGGGGTCCTCGCGCTGGTACATGTAGCCGGTCACCTTGCCCATCACGAAGGTGGCGACCGCACCGGCGATGGCGCCCTTCAGCAAGTCCCGGCCGACCGTGTGCCGGGATCGAACGCGTCTGGCCATGATGCCTCCTGTAGGGTACCAAGGTGCGGCTCGGAGAGTCGCGGGCGCTGTGATCTACTTCATCCCGAAGGAGTGCGGCGACTGAGGGACCTTGCGAGCCTGCTTCGGAGTCCGGCAGTCCAGGTCCCTCAGTCGCTGGGCTCCTTCGGGATGAAGTAGGGGCTACTGCAGCCGCCGGCCGGTCCCCGGATCGAAGAAATGCATCCGCCCGCGGTCGAGCTTGAGTCCGACGACCCGGTCGGGGGCCACGTCCAGATCGGGCGGGGTGATGACCCGGATCTCGGGTCCTTCTCCGCGGGCCCCGAGTCGGAGATAGAGCAGGAGCTCGCTGCCCCGGGGCTCGACCACGTCCACCAGCGCGTCGCTGTCGCCGGTACCGGCAGGTGCGACGGTCACATCGTGCGGCCGGACCCCGAGCAACCCACCGCCCCCCGGGCTGCCGAGCCCGGGCAGCAGCTCGGCAGTCAGCAGATTCATGGCGGGCGATCCGACGAAGGTGGCGACGAACATCGTCTCGGGACGGCGATACACCTCCAGCGGCGGACCCACCTGCTCCACGCGGCCCTCGTTCATCACGGCCACTCGCGTCCCCAGGGTGAGCGCCTCTTCCTGATCGTGGGTGACGTACACCATCGTCGCCGCGAGCCGGCGGTGGAGTCGCGCCAGCTCCGCGCGGGTCTCCAGCCGCAGCTTGGCGTCGAGATTGGAGAGCGGCTCGTCGAAGAGGAACACCATCGGCTCGCGAACGATCGCGCGGCCAAGGGCCACGCGCTGGCGCTGGCCGCCGGAGAGCTGGCCCGGCTTTCGGTCGAGCACCTTCTCCAGTCCCAGCGCCCTGGCTGCGGCCTCCACCCGCTCCGCGATCCGCGCCGGCGGCGTTCCCCGCATCCGAAGACCGAAGCCCAGATTGTCGCGCACGGTCATATGGGGATAGAGCGCGTAACTCTGGAACACCATGGCGATGTCGCGCTCCTGCGGCGGCACCTCCGTCACCTCGCGGTCGCCGATCAGCACCCTGCCCTGCGTCGGGGTCTCGAGACCGGCGATCATCCGGAGGGCGGTGCTCTTCCCGCACCCCGACGGCCCGACCAGCACCATGAACTCGCCGTCCTCGATCGCGAGCTCCACGCCGCGCGCGGCGACGTGCCCGTTGGGGTACGTCTTCCAAACCTTGTCCAGCAGAACGGACGCCATGGCCTACCCCTTCACCGCGCCGGCGGTGAGCCCCTGCACGATGCGGCGCTGGAACGCGAGGACCAGCACGGCTACCGGCGTGGTCGCGACGATCGCGGCCGCGAGTACCTGACCCCAGGGGACCTGGTACTGTCCGCGGAACAGCGCGATCGCCACCGGCACCGTCTGCCGCTCGGGGCCGAGCGTGAACGACAGCGCGAAGAGGAACTCGTTCCAGCTGTACACGAAGGTGAGGATGGCCGTCGCCGCGAGCCCCGGCAAGGCCAGCGGCACGATCACTTCGCGAAAGGCCCGGAACCGGCTCGCCCCATCCACCATCGCCGCCTCTTCCAACTCCGCGGGGAGCTGGCGGAAGTAGCCGACCAGCAGCCACACCGTGAGCGGCATCGCGAAGGTGAGATAGGGCAGCACCAGTCCGGGATACGTGTCGATGAGCCGCACGCTCCGGAGCAGCAGGAAGAGCGGCGAGACGACCGCGATCTGGGGGAACATGCTGACCGCGAGGATGGCGCCCAGGAGCAGGGCCTTACCGCGGAACCGGAGCCGCGCCAGCGCGTACGCGCAGAACGAGCCCAGGGTCACGCAGAGCAGCGTCGTCGCCCCGGCGACGATGAGCGAGTTGCGGATCGGGAGCCAGAACTGGCGCTCGGTGAAGAGCGCCCGGTAGTGGTAGAGGACCGGCGGGTCCGGCCAGAGCGGCGCGCCACCGAAGAGCTGGGCTTCGGGGGTGAGCGAGCCCGCGACGGCGCGATAGAACGGAAAGGCCACCGCGAGCACCAGGGCCGCGACGACGAGCGTCGCCCAGCGCCCCTGCTGCCTCACTGGCGCGTCTCCGTGAGCCCGCGGCCGAGCATGCGGATGTAGCCCAGCGCGAGTGCGAAGGTGACGAAAAAGACCAGCACCGAGAGGGTAGAGCCGTAGCCGAAGCGCAAGTTCTGCATGAGGGAATTGAAGGTGTAGAGCGAGATCGGCTCGGTGGCCGTCCCCCGCCCGCCGCCGGGGAGCACGTAGATCAGGTCGAACACGCGGAACGCGTTCATGGTGCGGAAGATCAACGCCACCATGATGGCCGGCGCGAGCAGCGGCAGCGTCACGTGGCGGAACTGCCGCCATGCGGAGGCACCGTCGATCCGCGCGGCCTCGTAGAGCGCGGGGTCGATGCCTTGCAGGCCGGCGAGCAGCAGCAGCGCCACGAACGGCGTCTCCTTCCAAGCATCGGCGAGGATGATCGGCACCCAGGCCCGGGTGTCGTCGGCCAGCCAGCCCTCGAGCCCCTCGAACATGAAGCGCCAGACCAGGGCGGCCACGACGGTGGGGATCGCCCACGGGATCAGGATCGAGAGCCGCACCAGGGTCCGGCCGCGGAAGGTGCGGTTCATCGCCAGTGCGAGCACGCAGCCCACCACCAGCTCCAGGCTCACGCTCGCGGCGGCGAACCACACCGTGTGGCTCATGGCGCCCCAGAAGCGGCGGTCGTGGAGCACCTCGACGTAGTTGTCGAGCCCGACGAAGGGCCGACCCAGCCACGGCATGCGAAGATCGTGCAGGTGGAGCGACTCCCAGATCGTCCAGCCGAGGGGGAAGAGGGCGACGAGGAGAATGGTGAGCACCGCCGGCGCCGCCATCCACCAGGCGAGGCGGGCCTCGCTCTGCTCGGCGCCGCGCGGCTCAGCGGACGGCAACGTTGCCCCTGCCGAGTCCCACGCGGTCCAGCAGCTCCTGCATCTCCCCCGCCGCGCGCGCCAGCGCGTCCGCCGGCTCGGCCTGACGGCTCAGCGCGCGGTGCAGCTGGATCTGGAGGATCTCCGAGAGCTCGGTGTAGACGGGCGTGACGGGCCTGGGCACGGCGGCCTCGATGATCCGGCGGGCCTGCGCGGGCGGAATCTCCAGAGCCTCCGCGAGCTTGGGATCGTCGTAGACCGCCATGCGGGTGGGGAACTGGCCCACGACCTGCGCCCGCTCCAGCATCTGCTCCGGGCGGGTGAGATACTCGATCACCAGCCACGCCGCTGCAGCCTCGGGGCTGAACGCGTTGATCGCGAGCTGCGCGCCGCCGAAGGCCGCCGTGGGCCGACCGCCCGGCTCCGCGGGCATCGGCGCCACGGCGAAGCGTCCGGCGACGCGGGACTCGGCCGTGTCCTGCATCGGTCCCGCGGCGTACGGCCAGTTGCGCATCATGGCCGCCTCGCCGTTCTGGAACGCGAAGCGCGGCTCTTCCTCGTGCCAGGTGAGCACCCGCGCCGGCACGACGCCCAGCCGGTGGATCTGGTCGCGCATCCGGGTGAGCGCGCGCACTCCCGGCTCTTCCGCCACCGTCACCCGCCCGCCGTCGAGGATCCGGCCGCCGAAGCCACCGAGATATTCGACGAACACCGTCACCAGTCCCTCGTAGCGCGCACCCTGCCAGACGAGACCGTAGCGAGGCGAGCCGTCGGCCGTGACGCGACGGACCTCACGCTCCAGTGCATCCCAGGTGGTGGGCGCCTTCTGGAACAGATCGGTGCGCCAGTAGAGCATCCCCACGTCCACGAACCACGGCATGGCGAAGAGCTCACGCTGCCATCGGTTGGCGGATAGGGTGACGGGGAAGAAATCGGCGGTGTCGGAGGCGTAGCGGTCGAGCGGGAGGATCCAGCCTGCAGCGGCGAACTCGGGAGTCCAGATCGCGTCCACCTGGAGGATGTCCGGATCGGTGGCCCGCGCATTGAGCCACTGGACGTAGAGCTGGTGGCGCAGGTCGGCGGCATCGGGCGTGGGCCGCATCTTCACCTGGATCTCGGCGTGCTCGCGATCGAATCGTTCCAACTGCCGACGAAGGATCAGACCTTCCGCGCCCAGCACGCTGCCGGAGACGGTGACGGTCGTCGGCCCCCCAACCGGCTCCGAGCCACACCCCAGCGCACCCAGCAGTGCCAGCCCCACGGCGGCCCAGCGTCCGGTTCTGCGATCCACGCCCGTTCCTCCCTGTGCGTGCCAGGGTAACCTGGCACGGCAAGCGACGCCAGCCTGTCCCCATTTCGGCCCCGAAGGTGAGCCAAGGCACTGCCTGGCACGCCCATCCTGCCGCAGCGTAGCGGATGCCTCGCGGAGCCACGCCGTCCCGGGTCTTCCTGCTCTCACCGGCGCACCTGGGCGGGAAGCGCGCGACGGTGCTCCTTCGAGACGAGGCCGCGTTTCCGCTGGCCGTTCGCCTCCGCGAGCCCGGGGGCGTGGCACTGGGGGAGGCATTCAGCTTTCTCAGCGGACTCTATTTCCGCGGGAAGCTGGCATACGCCATTCGTTTCGCCCGGCCGCCGGCCGGCGTGTCGGGCGCGCAGGTGATCACCGCCAACCGAGGGCTCGTACCCGCGGACTCTCCGGTGAGCCCCGCGGAGCTACGGGCGTTCGGGTCGGTGGACATCCACCCGGACGATCCCCGGTACCGGGACCCGCTGGAGCGGGACGTCGCGCGACTCGCCGAGCGGTCCGACCTCGAACTGGTCCTGCTCGGCAGCGTGGCGACGGGGAAATACGTGGACGTGCTGCTCGACGTCGTGGGCGAGCGGCTCCTCTTTCCGACCGACTTCGTGGGTCGCGGCGACATGAGTCGAGGAGCCCTGCTCCTGCGCTCGGCCCGCGATGGCCGGGAGCTGAGCTACGAGCCGGTCGCGGGCGCGCTCGCGCGCCTCAGGCCTAGAATCAAAGGAGCGGCGAATGGCGGCGACCAGAAGCGTCGCGGGCGCGGTCCGGATTCCGACGGGCCGGAATGAGGCTGAACTTCGGGTCGGGCGGCGCACCGTCACGCTCACCAACCTCGACAAGGTCTTCTTTCCCGAAGCGGGCTTCACCAAGCGGGACCTGCTGCAGTACTACGCCGACGTCGCGCCGGCGCTGTTGCCGCATCTCCGCGACCGCGCAGAGACGATGAAGCGGTACCCCAACGGCATCCGGGAGAAGTGGTTCTTCATGAAGCGGGCGCCGACTCCGAGACCGGAGTGGATCGAGACCTGCGAGATCATGCACAAGTCGCGGAACCTGATCGCGTTCCCCATGGTTCAGGACCTCGCCAGCCTGCTCTGGATCGTCAATCTCGGCTGCATCGACCTCAACCCGTGGTACGGTCGCTGCGACGACGTGAATCGCCCGGATTTTCTCGTCTTCGACCTGGACCCGGCGAAGGGCGCGACCTTCGCCGCGGTACGGGAAACGGCGGTCGTGGTTCGCAATGCCCTGGAGGAGCTGGGCATGAAGCCGCTGGTGAAGACCAGCGGCTCGGAGGGACTGCACCTCTACGTCGCCATCGCGCGCGGGCCGACCCAGAAGCAGGTGTGGACCTTCGCCAAGGGGTTGGCCAAGCGGCTGGAGCAAGAGCACCCCAGGCTCGTCACCGCCGAGTTCCTGGTGGCCGATCGCCCGCGCGGGCGGGTGCTGCTGGATTACAACCAGAACGCCTGGGGCCGCACGCTGGCGTCGGTGTATGCCGTCCGACCCAAGGAGTTCGCCGGGGCTTCCACTCCAGTGAGCTGGGAAGAGGTCGAGCGGGGGTTCGAGCTCGAGGACTTCCGGCTCGACAACGTTCCCTCGCGCGTAGGAAAACTCGGCGACATGTGGAAGCCTCTCCTCTCGAGCCGCCGCCGGTTCCGGCTCGAGGAGGTCCTGTGAGATAGCGGTGACCGGGATCACGACTCGGTGCCGGGACTGCGGTTACCGTTGCGGCGGGTCGGGATGTTCCGACCCTCCGCACTGGAGGTAGACATGGCGTTCGACAACACCTGGGATCAAGAGGATGCGTGGTGGCGCGAAAACTACGGCGGTCGCCCGTATGCCACCGGTCGCAGCTACGAGGAGTTCCGCCCGGGGTATCGCTACGGGTACGAGTCGGGCCGACATCATATGGGTCGGACATGGACCGAGGTGGAAGCCGACCTTCGCACCGGCTGGGACAAGTACGAGCATCGGGGCACGTCCGCCTGGGACAGGGTGAAGGACGCGGTGCACGACGCGTGGCACCGGGTCACCGGGCAGAAGGACCTGGACGCGGACCGGATGAGCGAGCGGGAAGTGGATCGGCTCTCGCAGGGCGGGCGGCCGCGGCCGTAACGCGGTCAGCCCCTGTGTCACCCTGAACGAAGTGAAGGGGGCCATATCGAGCATGGGCCCCCTTCGCTGCGCTCAGGGTGACAGGGATTCCAGATACACCGCCCCGCCGCCCGCACCACCCACGACCAGGTCCACATCCCCGTCCCCGTCGAGATCGCCTGCCGACGGTGCGGCGAGTATGGGCGCCTCCACCTGGAAGGTCGAGTCGCGAACGAAACGCGCCATCGAAGGCGAGCCGTTATTCCGGAAGAGCGCCAGGCCCTCGCTCTCGGAGCCGACCAGAAGGTCGAGATCGCCATCGCGATCGAGATCGGCGAGCGCCGGCGCGCTGCGCCGGCCGATCTTGATCTTCTCGAACTCATCGCTCACCAGCACGAATCGTGGCGTGCGGGCGTCGCCGTCATTGCGGTAGTGGTTGAGCCAGCCGGATGACTCACCCACGATCAAGTCCAGGTCTGCATCGCCGTCTAGATCGCCGAGCGTCGGCACGGTGTTGCTGCCGCGGCTGATGGTGACCAGCGCGGTGTCCACTGCCACGAATCCCTCGGGAATGCCGCGATACCAGGCGAGCCGCGGCCCCCACTGACCGACGAGCGCATCGAGCCGGCCGTCTCCGTCGAGGTCGCCGAACCCGGGGGCCGCATGAAAGCGCCGGCCGAGGTCCAGCGGCACCCGCATTCGGAACGCGGGCCGCTTCGCCGCCCCGACGTTCTCCAAGCGGTAGACGAGGGACGTCTGCAGATCCGCGGGATCGAGCTTGTTCGCAAGCAGCAGGTCGAGGTCGCCGTCGCCATCGAGGTCCGCCAGCGCGGGCAGCGACTCGCTCCCGATGTCGAGGACGGGCAGCAGCCGCCGGCTCCGCACCTCCCACGCCGCGCTCTCCCCGCGTGCCAGGTAGTAGAGGTTCTCGGCCGAAGTTCGCAGCGGATTGTACGCCCCGCCGAGCACGCCTACCACGAGATCGGCGCGGCCGTCGCCGCTCAGGTCGCCGAAGGTGGGAGCGTTGTAGCCCGAGGTGAGCAACGGGCTGCCCACGGGGAACTGCACCGGCGGGTTCCGGAAATTCGGCGACCGGCAGGTGCCGGTGTTGGGGATGAGGAGGAGTCCCGGCTCGAAGAAGTCACCCCACAGGAGGTCCAGGTCACGATCGCCGTCGTGATCCGCCAGCGCCATGGTGTTGGCGCCGTGCATGCTCGGTCCGATCGGCAGCACCGGCCCCGCCTGCTGGCCGATGATCCGGATCCCCTCGAATTCGCCCGCCACGAGGCGGAACGCCGGCGCGTCGTGGGGATCCGCGTTCGCCGCCTCGTACCGGGCCACGGTTCCGTCGAGGCGGCCGATCAGGAGGTCGGCGCGACCGTTGCAATCCAGGTCTCCGAGCTGGGGGATGTTCTGCCGATCGGAGGAGATCGGGGTGCCGTCCACATCTCGCAGCGTGTCGGCCGCGAGGACGAAGCGTTGCGCGCCGCGCCCGCCATCGTTGCGGTAGTACTTGATGTAGCTGAAGGGCTGCTCGGCGAGCAGGTCGAGATCGCCGTCGGAGTCCACGTCGGCGAAGCGGTACCACTCCCCGACGTCGATGCCACCGTACTTCGAGCTCCGCGGCACGAACCGGGGGAGATCGTCGCGCTCTCCGTCGCGCTCGAAGAGGGTTACGCTACCCGTCACCTCCTGGAGGAAGAGGTCGAGATCCCCGTCGCCGTCGGCGTCCACCAGCTGGGGACGGGGGGCGTTGAAGCCGCCGTGAAACGGCAGCCCGAGCGGGTGGCCGGCGCTGTCCATCACCGGGAATGGCGCGATGGCCGAGCGGTACTGGAAGGCCCCAAGCTTCGGCGACGGAGCCCGGGGGGTAGTGCCGCCGCAGGCCGCCACGGCGACGAGGAGGAGCCCGCGTGTCACCACCGGAAACGTCAGGAGCAGGACCCGGCAGCCGCGCCGCGCGAGGGAGCGGGCGTCATGCCGAGCCCGGCCGCGTAGTTGCCGACGCTGAGCACGGTGTCCACGCTGCGGCTCGCCAGGCAGATGGAGACGACGGTTCCGGGTGCAGTCGGCCGCCCGCCGGCGTGATCGTGGACGCCGCCCGCCTGATGGCGATTGCCGACGAACAGATGGAGGCCGTCGGGCGACAGGGCGATCCCGTGCGGCTGTCCGTAACCGGCATGCTCGGGCAAGACCGCGGCCGACCAGCTCCGCGTATCCACCGCCGCGACCCGGTTTGCATTGAGGGCGGTGACGAAGATGGTGCGTCCATCGGCGGTGAAGGTGGGCTCGAAGGGACCGTCCGGCATCGCGACCCCACGGAGCAGCCGCGGCGCCTCGGGCCGGGTGAGATCGAAGAGCAGCAGCGAATCGGTGAGCTCCGCAGTGGCGGCGAGCAGTTTCCCGTCGGGAGAGACCGCGAGCTGCACGAACCCGTGCGGCGACCCGGCGACGTTCACCAGCCGCACCTCACCCTGCTCCACGCCCACGGCAGCGATCTGGTTGGTACCGAGGCTGGCGACATAGACCACCTCGCCGGCGGGATGGACGACGATGCCGTGCGGGCGGGGAAAGAGGAGGTCGACCTCATCGAGAACCGTCATGTCCGAGCGCCGGATCACCGCCATCCTCGGAGGGGGGTTCACGGCGCTCATCGAACGGGCGACGAACATCAGATCCTTCGACGGGTGCAGCGCTATGAGCCCCGGCACCTCCATGCCGGCGCTGCCGAGCACGCGGTCGTTGCGGTCGAGCTTGAGGACCTTCCCCGCCCCGATGAGCGTCACGTACCAGGCGCTTCCGTCCGGCTCCACCTGGATGTGATGGGGCTTGGCGTTGTCACCCACGCCGTAGCGGCGGAGGTCCACGGTGCGGAGCAGACGCCGGCTCGCAGGATCGATCACCGATACCGTGGCGTCGTCCTGGTTCGGCACGTAGAGCTGCGCCGCCACGGGAGGCGCTTGCAGGAGCAAGGCCGCGAGCGCGGCGCCGCAGAGCCGCGCGGTCACGGGACGACCGTGCCGGGCTGGTAGCGCACCAGGAACAGGCCCTCGCGCATGCTGCTCACGGCTACGAGGCCGTTCTTGAAGTAGGGATAGTTGCTCCACGAGCCCGAGAACCCCGGAAGGTTCTCCCCGAACGGCACGGTGTCGAAGTAACCCACCTCGACCGGATTGACCGGATTCTTGACGTCCACGACCCGCAGGCCGGCCACGTAGTTCGACTGGTACATGTACCGGCCGTTGATGTAGAGGTTGTGATCCGTGGCGGCCGTCGTGCCGTAGAACTCGGTGGCCACTACGGGGTCCTCCAGATCCGCGAGATCGAACACCACCGTTCGGGTCTTCGGCGCGGTGCCTACCAGCTCGTCACCCTCGTCATCCAGGAAGAAGTAGCGGTGGTCCTCCGTCAGCCATCCCTGGTGGGCGTAGGACACGTTGGGGTAGGTGGCGATGCTGATGGTCCGCGGCTTCGCCTTTTCGGTCACGTCGGCGACGCCAAGGCCGGTCTCGGAGGCCGTCAGGCAGATCTCGCGGCCGTGGTAGTCGGCGTCCGGTCCCTGGTAGATGACGCACTGGGCGTCGTGGGTGTAGCCGGTGCGCTGAAGCCCGAGCCTGGGATCCGCGTAACAGCCGACGAACTTCGGATGCAGCGGCTCGCGGATGTCCACCATGTGCAGCGCGCCGCCGCAGGTCTCGCCGCCCATGCTGCCGCCGGTCACGTAGGCGAACCCGCTGGCGGGATTGATCACGATGTTGTGCGCGCTGTTGACCTGGGCGTAGTGGGCGGTCTCGCGGAACGTCTGGGGCGAGGAGGCGGAGCGAAGCTGGGTCAGGTCGAAGATCTGCATCCCGTGCGGCCCCGCGCCGTCGGCCACGATGAAGGCGTGGTTGCGGTAGACCTTGATCTCCCGCCAGATGTTGACGCGGGCACCCTGGTGCAATGGGAGATCGCCGAGGTACTTGGGGTTGGCAGGATCGGTCACCTCGACGAACGAGGTGCCGTCGGTCCGTCCCACCAGCGCGAACTCGCGACCGGTAGTGGAATCGGTCCAGCCCCAGATCCCGTTGAGCAGCGTGCCCCGCTTCGCGCCGAGACTGCCGTTGGGCATGAAGGCGACGAGGTGGGCGTCCTTGCACTCGAAGCCACGGGCCTTGCCGCTCTGGCACTTGACCTCAGCTCCGGTGACGGCGGGCAGCACCGCCGTGATGCTGTCGGTGACCGCCGCCATCTGGCGCCAGGCCCCGCTGCCGTCGCGCTGGTAGAGGAGGCTGGTTCCCTCGAAGAAGTCGGCGAGGGGCGCGCCGGCGACCGCGAGTCCGCCGCTGGCGGCGAGGGTCGCTCCGAGTCGAGTCGAGTATCCGGCGGGTGGGGTCGCCAGCAGCTGCTTCTGCCGCCAGCCCGACGAGTCGCGACGGAAGATGTGAACCGCGCCCGCGTTCATGTTGGTGATCGGGGCGCCCACCAGCAGGTCCCCGCCGTCGCGCGCGAGCGACGCGCCGAACCCGGCAGGCGTGATGATGGAATCGGGCGCGATGCTGCCGGCGGCCGACCAGGCCCCGCCTTCCCGCCGGAAGCGCATCACGCTGCCCGCAACGCTGTCCGTCCGCGGCGCCCCGACCAGGGCCTCCGCCCCATCGAGGAGCACCGCCGCCCCGAGGGAGGCATGAGGGTCGGGCGCTGACGACGCGAGCCGCGCCTCCTCCCTCCACTTGCCTCCGGATTCGGCGCGGAACACGAACGCCTGGCCGGGCCGATAACCGGTGGAGTCCAGCATCACGGTCCAGGCGCCGGGTGCTCCCACCAGCGCATGCCGGCCGTCGAACGCTACGGCCGCGCCGAACCAGTCGCCGGTCGAGGTGGACTTGGCCTGGATGCTCCCGCGCGACGTCCAGTCGCGCGCCGTCCGACCGCGCGCAAAGACGACGACCGTTCCGCGCCCACCCTCCCGGCCGGGCGCCCCCGCCAGCAGCACACCGCCGCGGAGCGCGACCGACGAGCCCAGCCGGTCACCCTCGGCGCCGCCGGGCGCGGTGAGCCGCGCGCGCTGGGCCCAGCGTCCATCGGACCCCTGCTCGAACAGGTACACCGCGCCGCCGCCGGCCGCCCCGGGCGCGCCCACCAGCAGCAGGTTTCCCTCCCCCGCTAGGGCGGAGCCGAACCCGTCTCCCAGCGCGCCCTCCTTGGCCATCACGGTCCCGCTCTCCACCCAGCCGTCGCTCCCACGGCGGAAGGCGTGGACCGAGCCGGCGTGGGTCGCGGGCATCGGGAAGCCCACCACGAAGCCGGGGCGTCCGATGAGCACCTGGTCGCCGAGGATCACCGCGGCCCCTCCGAAGCCGATGACGGCGTCCGGGTCCGGCGAAGGTGCCGAGCGCGGCGCCGCGACCGCGGGTGCAGGCATGACGGCGAGCGCGGCAGGGACGGCCGCGAGGCAGAAGAAGCGAGCAAGACGCATCGGAAGAATCCTGAGGCTGGAGGCTGGGAAGAGTCTACACCGCGAATGCCATCCAGGGAACATCGAGGCCTTAACGCGGACATCATCATGCCGTCCTACGGGCGTACCCCCAAATCTGAGGTTCGATGATGCAGCTACACACCATGCTGGCGTTCACCCTGGCCGCGCTCGCGGTCGGCGCCACTCCCACGCTGGCACAGTCAAGTGACCGTCCGACCACTCCCGCCGCGGCCGATTCCGCCCGCCGCATGAAGGACCCCATCAGTCGGATACTGGAGCAGCGAGCGCAGCTCAAGCTCACCGAGGACCAGGTCGGCCGGCTGGAGCAGATCAGGACGAAGTATCAGGAGAAGAACAAGGCCCGGATGGAGCAGCTCCGCCGCGACCGCGAGACGTGGTCGGCGCTCCGGGCCAGCATGGACAGCGCCCGCGCCGAGGTCGCCGTGGTGCTGACACCGGAGCAGGAGAAGCAAGTGGAGGCGATGCGGGACCAGTGGCGGCGGGAGTGGCGTGAGGGGCACCGGGGGCGGCCCGGTGGCAGGCACCACGATCACGATGAGGACGACGATTACCGGGACGGGTAGGCACTGTGTCACCCTGAGCGCAGCGAAGGGGGCCATGTTCGATATGGCCCCCTTCACTTCGTTCAGGGTGACAGCGAGTCGTTCAGGGTGACAGCGAAGGGCGCTACTCGGCGTCCTTCTCCTCTTCGATGTCCTCGAGCGCCGCGACCGCGGCCTTGAGGTCGGCCGCCAGCGACCGCTCCCGGCGCAGCGACTGGATCAGCGCCTCGGCCTGCTTCATCTGCAGCCCGAGCGCGCCCGCCGACTCCATGGCATGGTCCATCACGGTCTTCTGCGCCTGGAGGCTCTCGACGGTGGTCTTGATGCCGAGCGCCAGCGCTTCGGCCCGGGCGAGTCGCTGCTCCGCCCGGTCGAGGGCCCGCTTCCGAGCCTCGAAGTCGCGCAGCGCCCCCTCGGTCACCTGGAACTTGCTCTGGGTGTCTTCCAGCAGGGCGCGGGTCTCGTCGATCTCGCGCCGGGACGATCCGATGCTCTGGACGTTGTCCACCGCGCGCTGCGCCAGATCGAACACGTTCTTGACCTCGGCCTCGAGCGCTTCCACCGCGCCCTGACGCGCGAGGGTCTGCTCCAGCCCCTTGGCCGCCTCGGCCTGCGCCGATTCCCAGCGGCCGAGCAGGTCCTCGAACTCCGACAGCTGCCGCTCGACCGGCTTGAGTGCCGCCGCCCGGCGCTCGAGATCGCCCGTCACCTTCGTCAGCGACCCCGACCGCTCCTCGGCGTTCGACAGCGTCGCGCTGACGCTGCGGGAGACTTCCTCGAGCCGCTGCGCGGTCTCGGCCGCCTCCTGGCGGAGCGCCGAAGCCTTGGTGAGGTGCTCGGTCGCCTTGTCCAGCGCGCCCTGCCGCTGGTCGAGCTCCTGGCCGAGCAGCCGGATACGGTCCTGCAGCTCGTCGAGCTGGCCGGTGCGGCCCTCGAGGGTGCGGACCGACTCGTCCACCGCCGACATCCGCTTCTCCGCCTCGGACACCGAGCCGGTGACCTCGGCCATCGTGTCGGCCACCAGCTGGGCCTCCTCGGCCTGCTTGGCGAGCTGGCCGAACCGCGACTCGGCGGCGTCCATCCGGCCGCGCAGCGCGTCGACCCGCTCCTTCAGCTCGGCGCTCACGGCGCCGAGATCGCCGAGCCGGCGCTGGACGTCGCTCAGAGTCTCGCGCCGGGCCTCGATCTCGCCCATGGCGGCCTTCACCTGCTCCACCTCGTCGCGGATCCGCTCCACTGCCGGCTCCATCCCGCTCAGCTCCTTCACCTGCGCCTGCACCTTCTTGGTCCAGGTGTCGGTGTTCCCCAGCCAGGTCTCGACCTCGCCGTGGCTCTCGCGGAGACGAGTCATCTCCTCGTACGCGACCCGCATCTGCTCCAGGCCGTCCGCCATCATCTCGCGGGTGCCCTTCAGGCTGCCGAGATCCTTGACCGCGCTCTCGATGCCGGGGCGCAGCTCCTCGATCCGCTGCATCCGCGCGGATACCTCGTCGGCGACACCGTCGAGCCGGCCGACCTCCTGCCGCAGCGACGCGATCTTCTTCTCCTCCTCCAGCAGCCGACCCAGCTCCGCGGCCAGCTCGGCCGCCTGCTCGCCCGCGCTGCGGACCTGCGCGGTGACGGCGGCAGTGCCCTGGCTGGCGGCGTCCAGCACCGCGAACCGGCTCTCGCACTCCTTCACCGCGTTCCTGAGGTCGGCGACCCGCTCGCTGACCGCGTGCAGACCCCGGTTCTCCAGCTCGAAGCTCTCGCTGCTCTTCCGCATCTGCTCCCGGAGATCATTGAGCGACTGCCGGGCGCCCTGCTGCGCCTCTTCGGTCTGCGCCGCCATCTGCTGCAGCTCCTCGGAGCGCGACATGACCTTCACCTGCACCGCGTGGACCTCGGCGACCTTGGCCTCGATCTGGGCGAAGCGGCGGATCTGCTCCTCCTGCCGGCGGAGCCAGGCGTCCAGCTCGCGGTCGAGCCGGGTGAGCTGGCTGATCTGGGTGGCGGCGCGATCCACCGCCTCGCGCTGCTGCTCCAGCGCGGCCGACTTCTGGGCCACCTGGTCGGCCAGCGCCTTGAGCACTGCGAGCCGGTGCTGGAGATCGGGAACGGCGGTGACGGCCTGGCCGACGGGCTCGAGCGCGCGCTCGACCGCCTGCACCCGGCGCGCGGCCTCGTCCAGCTGGCTGGTGACGGCCTGGTATTCCTCATTGAAGTGCTCCAGCCGCGCGGTGCTGTGCCGGTGCGCGCGGAGCGCGTCGTCGGCCTGGGTGCGCATGCGGGTGACGTCCTCGCCCATCTCGTCGAGCTGCTTGCGCAGAGCCTCCGCGTCCGTCCGCACCGTGCCGATGGGGCCCTCGAGGCTGAGGAACCCCTCGATCTGCTCCCGCAGCTTGAGCGCGGCGTCGATTTTGCCGCCGAACTCACCGAGCCGCCCCTGAAGCTGGTCGATCTCGGCATTGGCGCCGGCGACCCGCTCCAGCTGCGCCTCCGCGGCCGCGATGCGGGCCTGGGCACCCTCCATGTCCACCACCTTCTGCTCGACCGCCTCGCACCGCTCGCGGAGCGCGTTCAAGTCCTCGGACCGCTCCAGGACCGCCGTGAGGGCGCGCAACTGTTCCAGCGCCTGCTCCGCGCGGGCGACGAGCGTTTCGAGGGCGGCGGTGACGTGGGCACCGCTGGAGTCGACGGCGACGACTCCGTCGTCCGTGCGGCGGCGGCCTTTGAGGAAGGAGACCATGGCATTGCTCCGGGGGCGAGGCGCTTTGGGCGATGGAACGCGAGTGAGCGAGGGAACCGTGCACCTATGTGCAACCGGTATGCCCGGCGCTTCCATCGATCGGAGGCCTAAGAACGTGGGTGAAGTGGGCCGATGTAAGCTCATGAAAGCGCGGAAGATGCCGGATAGCACCTCAGCGGGCATCGAAGGGAGGGGAAGCGGGGTATCGCAAGGAGGGTCGCGACCTGCCCTCGTCTCTGGCAGGTCGCGGCGGTGATACTTCATCCCGAGCGAAGCGAGGGACCTTCCCTGCACAGATAGAAGGTCCCTCGTCGCTTCGCTCTCTCGGGATGAGGTGCTAATCTCAGAACGTGGCCCCGATCGAGAAGTGGAGCTGGAACCGCCGCCGGGATTCGGACTCCACCGAGCTGATCGGATCCCCCGCCTCCAGGGCCTTGAGGACCTTGTCCGGATCGCGCACGTCGAGCGCGGACGGATTCAGTTTATATCCCACTGCCACCTGCACCGCTCCCACGACCGTCTCGTAGCCGATGCCCACGCCGGTTCCCAGGAAAAAGCGATCCTGCTCCAGGTCCCCCGCCTGCAGGTCGAAGCGCCGGTCCGGCGTCCAGACGCGCGCTCCATCCAGAAAGGCGAACGTCTGCCACTTCTCATCGAACCCCGGCAATGGCATCTGCACCTCCGCGCTCGCCTGCAGCCGGGCGAGCCCCCCGATCGGAGTGTACCGCTCGGCGAAGGCCACCCGCTGGCCGTCTTCCTCACGGAATTGGACCTCGGGGAGCTTCGGGCCGACCAGCTGGCTGCCCCAGCCGCGCACGTCCCGCGATCCGCCGGAGCTGAAGGTCACGTCTCGGAGCCGCAGAAGCGACACGAATGGCGATTCCACGTCCACCGTCGCCACGCTCCGCCCGTAAGGGAAGATCCGTCCCGCGCTGCCCCGGAGCGTGAACCCGACCCGGTCGGTGAGCGGAATGAAGCTGGTCGCACCGAGGTCGAGCAGCACATACTCGCTGGTGTTGAAGCCCGGCAGGGTCACCGACACGCGGGGTCGCAGCACGTAGCCGCGCCGCGGATTGGCGAACTCGTCAAGCACTCCCCAGCTCCCGTCGAGCGTCAGCGTGCTGCGGTTGATGGTCGTCCCCAGCGAGCCGACCGTCGCGGAATCGGCCAGCCCGAGCAGCGGCAGATAGTCGATGGGGTCCAGGTTGTCGCCGAAGTTGTAGTCGAGCACTTCGCGGTGGGAGATGCCGTACCCCAGCGAGACGGAGCGCAGCGGGCTGGTGGCGTAGACCAGCGTCCCCTCGAAGCCCACCGCCTGCGAGCGGTCCCGCAGATCGTCGCGGTACTCGACGAACGGCCCCCCGGCCGCCGAGAGGCGGCGGCTGCCCACGTAGGGCTGAAACAAGGTGAGTGCCAGCCGGTAGCGCTGCTCCGACGGCATCTCGAAGGCCAGCACGCCCGTCTGCGCGGTCGTCGCCACGGAGAAGGTCCGCAGGCCATGCAGGAAGCTGCGATGGGTCCATTCGACCTGTCCGGTGAGGCCGCCGCTCGACACCAGTCCGGCCTCCCCGCTGATCTGTCGCGGGGGGTTTTCCGTCACGCCGACTCGCACCACCACGCTGGAATCGTCGGCGCTCCCTCGGGGCACATTGAGCAGCGCGAGCCGCACGATCGGCTGCTGGGACAGCGACGTCCGACCCTCCTCCAGTGCCGACGCGTCGTACCAATCGCCACGCTCCACGGGCAGCTGGCGGGTGAAGTGGCTCGCGGGAACGTTCCGGTTGCCGGTGACGGCGAAGTCACGGACTTTCGCGCGAAGTGCGGGACGCACGCGAACCAGCACGTCGGCTCGATACGCGGCGGTATCAACCAGCACGTCCGCCTCGGCCGCGCCGAAGGGATACCCCTGGTTGCGGAGCCAGCGCGTGGTCCGATCCGCGATGTCGCGCCGCTCGGCCTCGCCGAAGCGGCGGCCCACTAGTTGGCGCTCCGCCCCCACGAACTCGTCCCACGCATGCTCCAGCTCCGGGGCGATCGGTGGCGGGCTGCTGTCCTGGGCGACGAACCGCAGGTCGTGGAGCTGGATCGGCGGCCCCTGGTCGATGATGAAGGTGATCTCGACCAGATCTTTCTTGGCGTCGTAGCTGACGTCGTAGCCCACCTTCGCATCCAGGAAGCCGGCGCGAACGTAGATGTTCCTGAGCCGGACGACGTCCCGTTGGAGCTCGACGGGCTTGAACGGATGGACGCCGACCGAACCCACCAGCGGTACCCAGCCGAACAGCCGTCGCAGACCGACGAAACTGCCGCGCTGGGTGAGCGCGATGTGGGGCTTGAGGCTCTTTTCCTTGAACGCGGCCTCACCGACGAAGCTGAACTCGATGCGGCTCACCTGGGTGTTCGGGCCCACCCCGCTGAGCGCGTCCTGCGCCGAGATCGGGGTGCTCCCCAGGAGCAGCACGAGCATCGCCACAGCCACGCGCTCAGAACGCATGCCGCCCCCGCATCAGCACGCTGGTCGGCAGGCTGCCGCCACGGAGCGTGCTGCGGAGCCATCGCCGCCAGGCGTATTCCAGCTCGAAGCCCGGGCCGTTCGTCGTCGTGGTCTGCTGGTCGGTACTGGTGCCGAGCCGGAGGGGCTGCTGGAGACTGACGAACAGCCGCGACGCGATGTACCGGCCCGCCGTCAGCGTGAGTCCCCGCTCCGGCTCCTGGCGAATGGTGAACACGTCCAAGCCGAGCTCCTCGCCCGCCTTGGTCCCAAGATTCTCCGCCACCTGGCCGATCACGACGTCCGTCGCGTTCACGCCGCCACCGCCCTGTTGATCCACCAGGGGGTTATCCGAGGCCGGCCGGCCGGTCACGATGTAGGAGACGATGTCCTCCTGCGGCATACTCGGTTCGGACTGGAAATCGAGATTGAGGCTGTCCGGCTGTCCCCTCGCTCGCACGGTGACCAGCACCTCCTCGGCGTCGGGGTCACCCTGGGTCGGGACCTGATACTCCGCAGTCACGTCGAGCGCTAGGTTCTCGACCGGACCCTGAAGGGAGATATCGCCCTCCACCAACTCGAACCTCCGGCCGTACAGATCGAGCTCGCCGCGGCCCGGGATCGGCTCGACCTGTCCGAAGAATTCCATGTCCCTGCCCGGCTCCTGCCGCAGATTGATCCGGCCGGAGAGCTCGATGTCCATGCTCGGACTCGTCGCCTTCCTGAACCACACCCGCTGAGGGAAGTCCAGGTTCAGGTTCATCTGGAACCGGTCCAGGAAACCGGGAGCCTGTTCGGCACCGGCGACCGCGGCGGGTCCGAAGTGCTGCGCCAGCTGTTGGAGATCGGCGGGGGTGAGCACCACCTCTTCCACCACGGCGGCCGTGGCGCCGCCGGTGATGATCTCGGCCTCCTTCAGGCGTAGCTTGCCCGTGAGTACCGGCTTGGCCGCGGTACCCGCGAGCTGGATCTCGCCGGTGGCGACGGCGCGGAGCTTATCCGAGTCGGAGACGAGGAAGTCCTCCAGCCTGCCCTTCAGGCTCAGTCCCGGGTCGGCCAGCGGCTTCAGGAGGACGGCGCCGCTGGCCAGCAGCTCCTGATGTTTCCCCGTGGTAATTCGCAGCGTGTCGATCGTGAAGCGCTCGGCGGCGAGCTTCCCGACAAGACGCCCCTCCCGGTAGGTCACCCCCAGTGTCGGCAGCTCGACGCCGAGGTCGCGCAGGTTCACGCTGCCGGTGGCGCTGGGCTGGTCGGGCGTGCCTCCGATGTGCGCGTCGACCGCGAGCCGGCCCCTGAGCCCGGTGGCCGTGGCCTCCGGCAGGAGAGGCTCGAACAGGCCCAGATCGAAGCTGTCCGCCCGCACCGCGAGCGACATCGTGTCCGCGGGCTCCCGGGCGAACCCCACCTGTGCGGCGGTGTCCGGCGGCACCAGGGTGAGGCGCCAGGGCAGGGTACCGGTCACGGTGAGACGGCGCCCTTGGGCCGGGCCGGCGCTGGCGTTCAGCCTGAGCCCCGTCCGCGTCCACGAGAGCTCCGATTCGATCCGGCCGACGTCCCTGCCCTTCGGCTTGCGCACGGCGAGCCCGAGCTTCCCCTCGAGCGAGGGCGCCTCGGCTGGTCCCGAGAGATGCACCGTGCCGTCCAGGCGGCCCCCAATGGGCACCAGCCTCGCCTCCGCCAGCGCGTCGAGATCGAAGCCGTCGATGCGCAGGGTCATGTCGCTGGAGTCGCGACGGGCGAAGATGCCGTCGATCGCGATGCTGCGATCGGTGGCGCCGAGGGTGAAGCCATCCACTTCGATCACATTGGGACGGAGGGCGATCCCGGCCGAGCGCGCGAGCCTCCACCTGCGTCCCCCCTCGTTGAGATCGAGCTGCCGGAGCGTGGCGACGGTGGTGTCGCCGCCGGCCTTGCCAGCGAGGCCGAGTGCGAGGCTGATCTCGTCGTTGACCTGGATCGTCCCCTTGAGGGCGATCAGCGAGTCGTATCGGCCCGTCAGGTCGATACGCCGAGCCGCGAGCTTGCCGGTTGCCGCGCCCACGACACGCATCCGTCCTGCGATGGCCTGCATGCCCGCCGTGTCCATCGTGCCTGTCGCCTCGGCGCTGATCCGCTCGGCGAGGGAGCCGGCATACAACAGTCGGAAGACGTCGGCCTTGCCTTCGAGCTTCCGGCGCTCGGGGGGGCCACTGACGGTGACGTCGATCAAGGTGGAGTCCAGCGCGACCGAATCGGCGCCGACGAGCAGCGCGAGCGGCGTGAGATCGCCGGTTCGCCCGACGAGGCGGAACCCGTCTCCCGACGCCGTGGCGCCGGAGCGCAGTGCGATCCTGCCGCCGCCATCGAGCGCCAGGGCATTCGACACCAGCACCAGCGTGTCCACGTCCACCGCACCGGGCGAGGGGTGGAGCGCGACATGAAGCTGCAGGAGTCGCACCCCGCCCACGCCTCCGACCGCGATCACCTCGCCTCCGACGGTCGAGAGGCCGCTGCTGTCGGCAACGAGGTCGAGGCCGAACCGTCCTTCGATGCGGCCATCGGCCGCACTGTCCGCGGTCCAGCGAGCGAGACGCTCGACCCGCAGGCCGCCCTGGGCGCGCACGCGAGACTGATCTGCCCCGACCCGTCCGGTGAGCGCCGTGGACACCATCGCGTCGCCCCCTACCAGCCGGAGGTCGCCTTTCAGGGCACCGCGATCGAGCCCGAGCGTCAGCCGGCCCGGGCCGAGCGCCGCCTGGTTGACCCGCGACGGCAGCAGGTCGAGCTCGAGCTTGGCGAGCAGGCTGTCGAGCGCGGTACCGGCCAGCGAGCCGCCGAACCGGGCGTTGATCGCCGTCTCGAGACTGTCGTTGCCAAGCAAGGCGCCGAGGTCGAGCGAGTCGGCGCGACCCTGGCGGACGGCGTACGAGGGAACGTCCGCGAGCGGCTGCCCTTCACCAACGAGTGAGACGGACCCGCCGCTGGTGTGAAGTCCCGCCTCCCAGGTGAGCCGCTCGCCCTTGAGCTCGGCCGAGGCTTCGCCGCCGGCCACCTCGACGTGTCCCAAGCGCGATGGTGCCACGGTCAGGCTGCCCGTGACCGCCCGCCCGGCACTGCCCCAGACCCCGCTTCCGGACCCCGCCAGCGTGACCGGTCCCGCCAGGGCGGGCTGACCGAGGAATGTGCCGAGGTCCACGCTGTCGAGTGCCGCGCGGCGGACCTGAAAGGTGGTGACGGAATCGAACGGGCGGGCGCTGGCCTCGACCGTGAGCCGGCCACCTTGAAGGGCACCGCGCAGGTCGAGCACCGCCCGACCGCGGTCCACCCGCGCGCGGGCGATCACGGCCTCGACCCGGCGGGCAGCGTAGCGCAGCTCGTCGAGCTCGACGCTCGCGATCACCACCGCCTGTTCCGGAGCCGTGCCCCGGCCGGTCAGCTGGAAACGCCCGCTGAGCGGCGCGGCGACGGTGTCGCCCATCAGCTTGCCGAGATCCACACCGTGGATCGTGCCGTGCCTGACCTGGTAGGTGATCGTGTCGCCGAGCACCGCGGTGGCCACTCCGCCGATCGTTCCGCCGGCGACCTGCAGCTCGGGGCGGATCTCGAGCCGGCCGGACGCGAGCCGGATGTCCGCGTCGCCCAGGGCGACTCGGTCGCCGCCACGCCGCACTGCCGCGAGGTCGATCCGGCCGCGAAGATCGGCCTCCTGCGGTGCGACTCCATCCCCCGAGACCTTGAAGCGAAGGGCGAGCACCGGCTCGCCGTCCTGACCGGCGAGTGTCCGCGCCACCGTCTCCGTCCCTTCCAGCCCCACCGCGTCCCCCGAAAGCCGGTACGACGGGACCGCGTCGAATGGCCTTGCCCATCCCTGCGCGCGGACGGTTCCGCCGAGCAGCTCGCCACGGAGCCTCAGATCCGCGCGGCCGCGGGTGAAGTCGGCGGTGAAGTTCAGGTCGCGCACGTCGGTGTTCGCGAAGTGTGAGCCCCGCAGCCTGACCGACGCGTTGCCGTCGGCGAGCGAAAGCGTCTCACCCCGAATGTCGGCCTCGATCTTCCCGTTGACCGCGCCGATCGGAGCGGAGCGATAGAGCCGGGAGGGATCCAGCTCGATGATCTCCCCGCGGACGCGATAGACCGCCGGTGCCCCACGTCCCACCACCGTACTGCCCTCGAGATCGATGACGGCGCTGTCGAGCCGGGCGGCGAGCTGCGCGGTGACGAGGCGGCCCTTCCCCGTGGCACCGGCATCGAGGGTGAGCTCACCCTCGGGAGGAACGGCCGGGTAGACGCTGGCGAGATCGGCGAGCGCGAGGGGTCTCGCCTCCAGTTTCACGTCGAGCCGGTCCGCCATCCGTGGAACGTCGAAGCTTCGGGGCAGGACCGCATGCCCGGCGATCTCGCTGCGGTGGCTGCTGATGCGGAGCGGATCGAGGCGGAAGACCTCAGGAGTGGCGGCCCCCGCGGCCGCGAGGGTGAACCAGAGCGCGGGCTCGCCCGGAGGAGCGAACTCGGTCCCTAACGAGTCCATGGTGACCAGGAGCGTATCGCCGAGGACCAGGTCGCGGCCGAGGAGGGTAAATCCTCGGGCGCGAGCGACGGAATCGGGCGCGAGCTGGGCGGCGATGTCGAGGCGGCGAACCGTGAGCCGGTCCACGATGAAGGCGCCACCGGAAGCGGCAGTGTCGCTGGAAGACCGAAGGGCGCGAGCGATGTCCCAGCCGCTGGCTTCGCGCCGTGTCGCGACGGTGCCGCCGTCTACCGTCAGCTCGCGGAGCCGGCGGTCGGGTCCGCGGAGCTGGAGCAGGCTGTAGCTCGCTCCCAGTCGCTCGATGCGCGCCAGCACGCGGGTGCCCCGGCGCAGCACCACGTCCTGCAGCCACAAGCCGCTCAACCAGTTGCCGCCGACCCCTCCGACCTCGAGGGCGTAGCCGGGGTTGAGCGGAACGATGGAGACGAGGCGGTTGACGGCCCAGGTCGCCACGGGGGGCACCTGGAGGAGGGCCACGACGGCAACCACGATCGCGAGAATCGTGATACCGACGGTGGGGAGCAGGCGTCTCAGGCGCCGCACGGGGGATGGCATCCTGCATAGTGGATGCCTAAGGGGAAAGGCGGCCATGACTTGCGTCACGGTCGCCCGATGTGCGACTAGCTCAGCCCGTCACTGCCATTGAGCACCGCAGGGACACTGATGGCGCCCTGGGTGGCCGGTATCGCGGTAGCAGACACAGGAGTGCGCGCCGTCGTCGGTGCCGTAGAGACAGACTCGATCGTGCGCATTGCCGCTCTCGATCCGCTCGATGTTGCGGGCGATTTCACGCAACACGGTGCCGCCCCGCGAGACCTCGGTCCCGATCACTCAACGATCTCCTGAACAGGGTGTCGGCGGTGGAAGGGCCACAAACTAGAAGCTTCGCATCCACATCGCCAGACGTTTTTATCAACGTGGACGACGTTGATCGTGTCGATAAAAGACCCTCTTGACACACGATGATCGAAGTCGTACTGTAGCCTCCCCTCGAAGCCGCGAGGCCTCGAGGAGAGTCGCTCATCAAGCGGTGTATTGGTGGGTGATGATGGCAGGCAGCGGGACGCTGCGAGCCTGCCGCTCACAGGGAGATCAGTCCTCGTGAGACGATCGCGAGCTCGCCGGCCGCGATCGACCGCCCGAGCAGGGCTTGGGTACCTCGGCCGTCACCGCACGGACTGAGGAAGGGAAATCGGTTCGGCCGCACACGTCGCGGCTCTGATCCATCGAACCGATCCCCGCCGGCGACAGAACCTCCCGACTCGCTCCGTGTGGCGTTTCGGGAGGTTTTTGTTTTTACCTCATCCCGAGCGCAGCGAGGGACCTGCTCGAACTGGCAAGGTCCCTCGCTGCGCTCGGGATGAGGTAGTAGCCTACCAGATGAGGTAGTAGCCTACCAGATGAGGTAGTGGCCTACCACAGGTAATTGACTACCAGGTGAGCGTGTACCGGGCCCCCAGGGTCAGCAGCACCTCAGACGCCCGCAGATCCATGGACGGCTGGTCCCCCGGCCATGCGATCCGGTGGCTGCTCACCCCGAAATTGAGCGCGAACGACTCGAGCAGGTGCACTGACGCCGAGAGCCGGTCGAGGTCGTCACGACGCCGCGAGACGATTGCGCCTCCACCGAAGGCGAAGGTCTTTTCCGCCGTGACGCTGACCGGGATCCGCACGGACGTCAGCCGGCCGTTCGCCGAGATCCTGGTGGCGACGACCTGGAGGGTCTCTCTGTCGTTGGTCACGAACCCGAACTGCGAGCTCGCCGTCACTCCCCGCATCATGACGCTCGGGCCGACGCTCACGCTGTAGGCGGTCCGGTGGGCCAGCGCCGGTCGGCTGCCGTCAGGCAGCCACTCGTTCCGGGTGCCCCCCACGTGCATCGCGATGCCGTAGCTCACATCCCCGCCCTGCTTCAGCACCCGGCTCAAATCGACCGAGGCGCCCTGGCCGTCCGGGCCATAGAACCCCTGGGCCCGGGCACTCCACGCCTTGGCCGCCAGCTCGCCTTCCACGGAGAACACGCCGCTGCTCAGGGCTTCGCTCAGCAGCGGCACCTCGTTGCGGCCCCGGACCGTGCGCCGGGCGAACACCGAGCTCCAGCCTCCGCTCAGCGCCACAGTCCGCCGGTTGTGCTCGGGCAGCCGGACCTCGAAGTCGTGGTGGAAGTCGCGGCAGTGACCCTGGCGGCAGACCGAGATGGTGGCCGGCTTCATCAGCCGATCCAGCAGCACGCCCTTCCGCCGCTCGGCATAGCGGCGCACCGGCACGAGGTCCCCGAAGTCCGCGTTGATCATCGCCCGAAGTCGCGGGCCCTGGCTCCAGTAGCGGTCCACCCCGTTGTCCGAAACCAGTGCGATGCTGTCGGCGGAAGGGCTCCGGATGACGACGACCGCCTCCTGACCGCCCCGGAGCACCGGCGCGTCCGTCCTCAGCTCCACCGGGTCGGGGCCTTCGGCCAGGCGAGTCGAGCGGGTCGGAAGGGCGCAGCCGATGACGATGCTGCCGCCCGCGAGGGAGGGCGCGAGGGCGTGGGCGAGCCGGAAGGCGAACAGTCGCGAGTACCGCACGAGCGAGTCCGGTTGTCTGAACGAAGCAAGTGGGAGGGCTTCCGTCCCCATCATACCGCCTGACTCGCCGCGCGGCCAGACCCTCGCGCGCCTTGCGTCCGAGGCTCGCGGCGGCGCACATTCGCTCGGTCATGGCCGGCGACATACCCAGACCATCCCAGCCCACGCCCGTCGAGACCTCGGGGCTCCGCGGGGCCCGGCTGACCGCGCGGGTGCGCCAGGCGCTCTATCACCTGGCCGCCCCGGAGCTCGGCAGCGCGCACGAGGCGATGCGGCAGGCAGGTGCGAAGCGCCACCTGGAATACTTCCACGACGGCCGGGTGGAGGCCATCCGGGTACTGCCCTGCCCCATCACGCTCCTGCCGGAACAGGTGGTCTACCTCCACTCCGTCACCCGCACGCTTCACTACGCCCTGCTCCGGCTGCCCGAGCTTTACCTGGAAGACCCGGCCGTGCGGGAGATTCTCCGGCTCGAGGGGGCGGAGGACGAATGGCTGCGTGCCTGCTGGACACCCGCGGTGCAGGCGCGGAACTCCGTCTTCGATCGGCTGGACTGCATGGTGGATTACTCCAGCCCCATCTGGAAGGACACCCTCCGGTTCGTGGAGCCCAATCTCACCGGTGTCGGAGGGCTGTATCTGGTCCCCGCGGTCGAGGAGGTAGTGGACGAGGTCGTGGTGCCGCTGCTGGTGAGGCACGATCGAGGCCTCCGGCTCACGCGTCTGGCCGACGCCAGACTTCTCCTTCTCCACGAGCTGGTGGAGCACCTGGGTGGATCCAGCCTGCTTTTTTGTACAAAGTTGGCATTATAAAAAAGCATTGCTCATCAATTTGTTGCAACGAACAGGTCACTATCAGTCAAAATAAAATCATTATTTGAGATCTGAATTCACTGGCCGTCGTTTTACAACGTCGTGACTGGGAAAACCCTGGCGTTACCCAACTTAATCGCCTTGCAGCACATCCCCCTTTCGCCAGCTGGCGTAATAGCGAAGAGGCCCGCACCGATCGCCCTTCCCAACAGTTGCGCAGCCTGAATGGCGAATGGCGCCACGCTTCCCGAAGGGAGAAAGGCGGACAGGTATCCGGTAAGCGGCAGGGT
>OBIF01000017.1_pt1 | contig 2614 bp, 2 predicted proteins | sample 1502301 | NCBI WGS metagenome assembly OBIF01 (sample SAMN02324088, study PRJEB22366) | soil metagenome | biome: mixedwood plains | place: Canada | collected 2009-09
TCGTTACGGGAGGCGCATTATACGAGAAATCTTTCCCTCTGCAACCCCCCAAAAAAGTTTTTTTTGCGTTTTTATCTCAAGTGCTGAAATTATCAGCAAGACGTTCAATTTAGCGTCAAAATCACGCCGCCGCAAGTGGATTCCGGCGCTTACGTGACCAGGAAAAATTTTACAGCTTGATAAAATGCTCGCGGTAGTAAGCCAGCTCCGCCACCGATTCACGGATATCATCCATCGCCTGATGCGTCCCCTGCTTGGTAAAACCATCCAGAATTTCCGGCTTCCAGCGGCGCGCCAGCTCTTTCAGGGTGCTGACATCGAGATAACGGTAGTGGAAGTAGGCTTCCAGCTCCGGCATGTATTTAAACAGGAAACGACGGTCCTGACCGATGCTGTTACCGCAAATCGGCGATTTTCCCGCAGGCACCCACTGTTTTAAAAATTCGAGCGTTGCCAGTTCAGCTTCCCGATCGCCCATCGTGCTCGCTTTCACGCGCTCTACCAGCCCGCTGGCGGTATGGGTGCGCACGTTCCAGTCATCCATCAGCGCCAGCTGTTCATCAGACTGGTGTACTGCAATGGTCGGCCCTTCTGCCAGAATATTCAGGTTGGCATCGGTCACCAGCGTGGCAATCTCAATAATGCGATCGCGCTCGGGATCCAGACCGGTCATCTCAAGATCGATCCAAATCAGGTTGTTTTCATTGGCACTCATGCTATTTTCCACCCATTCACAGTGACTATATTGATCCACAATTGCGTGTATCATAGATGTTTTGCCCATCAGGGGCGACCAGGAGTCTGTACGATTGAGTAAAAATAAACTCTCCAAAGGCCAGCAGCGCCGCGTGAACGCCAATCACCAGCGTCGTCTTAAAACGTCTAAGGAGAAGCCCGACTACGACGACAATCTGTTTGGCGAGCCTGATGAAGGTATCGTCATCAGCCGCTTTGGTATGCACGCTGATGTGGAATCCGCCGATGGCGACGTTCACCGCTGCAATATTCGCCGTACCATCCGTTCGCTGGTAACCGGCGACCGCGTAGTCTGGCGTCCGGGTAAACCGGCGGCGGAAGGCGTAAATGTCAAAGGGATCGTGGAAGCGGTGCATGAGCGTACCTCGGTGTTGACGCGTCCGGATTTCTACGACGGCGTAAAACCTATTGCCGCCAACATCGACCAGATTGTCATTGTCTCCGCCATTTTGCCGGAGCTGTCGCTCAATATTATCGACCGTTACCTGGTGGCCTGCGAAACCTTGCAGATTGAGCCGATTATTGTGCTCAACAAGATAGGCCTGCTGGACGGCGAAGGCATGGCGTTCGTCAACGAGCAGATGGATATCTACCGCAATATCGGTTATCGCGTATTGATGGTTTCCAGCCATACTCAGGATGGGCTAAAACCGCTGGAAGAGGCGTTGACCGGGCGCATCAGCATTTTTGCCGGGCAGTCTGGCGTCGGCAAATCCAGCCTGCTGAATGCGTTGCTGGGGCTGCAAAAAGAGATCCTGACCAACGATATCTCTGACAACTCGGGGCTCGGTCAGCACACCACGACCGCCGCTCGGCTGTATCACTTCCCGCACGGCGGTGATGTGATTGACTCCCCAGGAGTGCGTGAGTTCGGCCTCTGGCACCTGGAGCCGGAACAAATCACTCAGGGCTTTGTCGAATTCCATGACTATTTAGGTCTGTGTAAATATCGCGATTGCAAACACGATACCGATCCGGGCTGCGCTATCCGGGAAGCGGTTGAGGAAGGGAAAATCGCGGAAACCCGTTTCGAAAACTATCACCGTATTCTGGAAAGCATGGCGCAGGTAAAAACGCGTAAAAACTTTTCTGATACGGATGACTGACAATTAAGCTAACCGTCGTTAGAATCGTCCCCTTTTTTTCAGGATCCGGCATGTAGGCCGGATCAGGAACGACAAAACAATGGCCTGGAGGCTACCTTGTTAAATTCATTTAAACTTTCGCTACAGTACATTCTGCCGAAACTATGGCTTACTCGCCTGGCGGGTTGGGGCGCAAGCAAGCGGGCAGGATGGCTGACAAAACTGGTTATCGATCTGTTCGTTAAATACTACAAGGTCGACATGAAAGAGGCGCAAAAGCCGGACACCGCCAGCTACCGCACCTTTAACGAATTCTTTGTCCGTCCGCTGCGTGACGAAGTACGCCCAATCGATACCGATCCGAATGTACTGGTCATGCCTGCCGATGGCGTTATCAGCCAGTTGGGTAAAATCGAAGAAGATAAAATCCTGCAAGCCAAAGGCCACAACTACAGCCTCGAAGCCCTGCTGGCAGGCAACTATCTGATGGCGGACCTGTTCCGCAACGGTACGTTTGTGACCACTTACCTCTCCCCGCGTGACTACCACCGCGTACACATGCCGTGCAACGGTATTCTGCGTGAGATGATCTACGTGCCGGGCGATCTCTTCTCCGTTAACCATCTCACGGCTCAGAACATGCCGAATCTGTTTGCCCGTAACGAACGCGTGATTTGCCTTTTCGATACCGAATTTGGCCCAATGGCGCAGATTCTGGTCGGAGCGACGATTGTTGGCAGCATTGAGACGGTCTGGGCGGGCACCATTACGCC
>OBIF01000105.1_pt1 | contig 1690 bp, 1 predicted proteins | sample 1502301 | NCBI WGS metagenome assembly OBIF01 (sample SAMN02324088, study PRJEB22366) | soil metagenome | biome: mixedwood plains | place: Canada | collected 2009-09
TCCTGTATTCAGGGCAAGATTACGAAAGCCCGCTCCCCGCAAGGACTGACGCCAGATAGTTTCTGTCCATGGCTGCTTTTCGCATCTTACGTCTTAACCCTGCCTTGAATACCTTATCATTCGTCAAAATATTAATAGCAATGTGCCGTATCCCTGAAAATAATTCTGCTGCATTTCCTCTTCTTATTTTGCAGTCGTCTTCATTCATTACCACGTCCAGACGCCAGTGCAGCTTATTCTCCACGTGCCAGTGATTTCGGATCGCTGTGGCGAATTTCTCAGCGGTTAAATCAGCAGAACTGATATAATATCTGACCGTCATTTCTGGCTCTTTCTTTTGTTCTGCTATTATTGACCGAAAGGAGACTGCCACGCATAATTTCTTCAGCCCTTTCCATTCAAACGTGAAATCAATAAGTTCATCAGGGACATCGCAAACAATATGAAGACGGATTTCTTCTCTGCCGTGACTCTTTTCACTCATTGCGTAACTGTCATGCGCTGGATTATTTAATTCTTTCAGCGGAAATTTTTCCTCAAAGGCTTTATTTAGCCGCCCCTGGTTTCCTTTTACCGCGAATAAATAATCACCTCCCTGTTTTTGTATCTTCTCTGCAATATCTTTCTGGCAACCCATCGCATCAGTTGTGATGATTTTTCCTTTAATATCCAGCATGTTAAGAAGTTCTGGGATAGCTGTAATCTCATTAGATTTCTCATCCGTCTTGATCTGTCCGATGACCAGACTGTGCATTGTTGAGAACGCACTAATGACATGAATCGCTCCCTTACGGCGACTCTTGTCATAAGAGTGCCGGAGCGTTTTTCCATCAATTGCAATGACGTCTTTATCATCTGAAGAATGGCAGTCACGCATCCAGTTAATAAAGCACTCGTGAAATTTTGCAGGACTGATACAGGATACAACTCTGGCAATGGTATCGTGAACAGGAATACCATTTTCAAAATCACCATATTGCTTCAAAAAATCGAGATGTGTTTCCCCAAAATCCTCTATATCTTCCCAACCTTCTGCACCAGAAATAACGGCACAAATAGTCAACAGTAGAATATCTGACAATTTATGCACCACTTTCCAGGCTTGTCTGTAATCGGGTGTAATAGAAATATGTTCCATCAATTTTTTAAGTTCCATTTGTTCACCTTATTTATGTAAGGAGTATTTGATCATGTATAAGCTATGAAAAACAGCTTTAGACAATAAGTAGTATCTCAATTGTTGAACTTAAAATTCGAATTATTTAGTACAAAAAAGTAGCGTTACGTGATCTTTCCCTGCAAATGGAACGCAAAATAAACACCTATTCCATGAGTTATATAATTTTTCACAATGATTAATTTGTTTTCTCAGGAAGAGATTTTATTTCTCTTCACTACGAATTAGTTCATGCTGTATCTTTATTAAACATTCGTAAGACTCATTTTTGTTCGGGAGATGTGCTGTCATTCGAGCATAAGTTGGTTTCTCATCTTTAAAATATTTTACCATGATTGAATTATCAAGGACTGCCAACAACTGAACTGGATCACTGCTCTTTTTTTGATAGATACCCGCTCTTATATAACTTCTAAACCGATCGCCGAGAAACGCCGTTTTTTCTGCTGTATTTATCAACTCCTGCAACGTTCCTTTGATGGCATGATTTTCATTAAGGCGTAGTGACCCGAC
>OBIF01000322.1_pt1 | contig 1232 bp, 1 predicted proteins | sample 1502301 | NCBI WGS metagenome assembly OBIF01 (sample SAMN02324088, study PRJEB22366) | soil metagenome | biome: mixedwood plains | place: Canada | collected 2009-09
GTTCACGCTGCCGGTGCGCTGGGATTCGACGTTGTCGTAGCCGATTTCCATCACGGTGCTCATGATTGGCGTCCACTTGTACATCGGGCGAATACCGACGGTCCACCACTTGGTGCCGTTGTCGTTATCCCAGTTGATATCCTGGTACATACCCACGTACATCATGTCCCAGTTGTCGCCCATGGAGATCGCACCGTGGTCGAGGATACGCAGCATGTGACCGTTGTTGTTGATATTGTAGGCAAATTTTTCGTTATCAAATGCAACGCCAGAACCCTGCGACAGCCCTTTACCCTGCGAGGTCATCGAGTCAGTAGCGTACTGAACAACAAACTTGTTAAAGCCCTTCAGGACACTCTGAGTATGTTCAGCAGTGAATAACCAGCCGTCTTTCGATGCGCCATCAACCAGACGATAGTTATCACGCAAGTTGGCACGACCGTAGTCGACACCCAGTTCATTTCCATCTGCGCTAAACGCACATCGAAAACGTCGTTCGCGGTTTCGTTGGTATAGTCATAAATATTGTTGCTGGCGAAAGAGGAAGAACCACCAGCTTCAGAGGAGCGGGTTGCTGCCAGAGAGAGTTTACCGAAGCCAACATCGATGTTTTCCAGACCGGCACCAGGACCAGAAATATCCCAGTAGTAGAAGTCGATCATATGAACGTCATGACGTTGGTAGAAGCGCTTACCTGCCCAGATGGTGGAGCCTGGCAGCCATTCGATCAGGTTTTTACCCTGCACGTTTGCTTCACGGAAGGCCGGATCGGTAGCTTCCCAGTCATTCTGTTGTGCGACGGAATAGGCCACGTTAGTGTCGAAATAGAAGCTCTTATCGCCCTCTTTCCACACTTCCTGACCCAATTTTAATTCAGCATAAGTTTCACATTCGTTGCCAAGACGGTATTTACTTTGAGCACCGGTAGTCTGGAAACACTGTTGTTCACCGCCGCTACCTGTCCAACCAATACCGGAACGTGCATAGCCGTGGAAATCAACAGCCATTGCCTGAGCAGACATTACGCCCGCTGCGACGGCAACCGCCAGAGGAAGTTTGCGCAGAGTAATCATCATTCTATCTCCTGAGTCATTGCTTTTCTTTTTTCACATCACCTGTGACAGGCTTTGTGTGTTTTGTGGGGTGCTTAAACGCCCGGCTCCTTATGCAGTCGACGACATGCAGTGCCATCCTCACGGAACAGATGGCAACGCTCTGGCGGCAGGCCGATA
>OBIF01000403.1_pt1 | contig 1132 bp, 1 predicted proteins | sample 1502301 | NCBI WGS metagenome assembly OBIF01 (sample SAMN02324088, study PRJEB22366) | soil metagenome | biome: mixedwood plains | place: Canada | collected 2009-09
CTTTTTCCAGTTCCACATCGCGGAACGCCTGACCGTGCCCATTCCCTTCCGTTGGCAGTTCATCATAGTATTTCGCGGAAGCCAGTTTCACCGTTTTAAGGTTCGTTTCTGCAGAAGTTCCACCAATAACGAACGCAATATGATACGGAGGACAGGCCGCCGTACCCAGCGTGCGCATCTTCTCAACCAGGTAATTTTTCAGTTTCCCCGGCGTCAGTAACGCTTTGGTTTCCTGATAGAGATACGTCTTGTTTGCCGAACCACCACCTTTGGCGATACAGAGGAATTTGTATTCGTCGCCATCAACGGCATAAAGATCGATCTGCGCTGGCAGATTGGTGCCGGTATTCACTTCTTTATACATATCCAGCGGCGCGTTTTGCGAGTAGCGCAGATTATCTTCGATATAAGTGTTATAGACACCGCGCGCCAGCGCCGCTTCATCACCACCACCGGTCCATACACGCTGCCCTTTTTTACCAACAATAATCGCGGTGCCGGTATCCTGACAGGTTGGCAGAACGCCTTTCGCCGCGATGTCGGAGTTACGCAGGAATTGCAGCGCCACATATTTATCATTTTCGCTGGCCTCCGGGTCACGCAGAATGTCGGCCACCTGTTGTTGGTGCGCCGGACGCAGCATCATGAAACGCCTGGCGCGCCAACAGAGTTAACGCTTCGGGTGCGACTTTCAAAATCTCCTGCCCTTCAAATTCAGATACGCTAACGTGTTCGCTGGTTAGCAGGTAATACTCAGTATCATCTTTTTTGAGTGGAAAAGGAGCCTGATAATGAAAGGGTTTGTTTGACATTGTTCTCTCACTTACTGCCTGGTTTGGTTATGCTCTGGGCGGGTGTTCCGTTGCCCTGTTAAAAGCGAGTAACAATATCCTACACACTTTTTTAACAAAAACTGAGACTAGTACGACTTTTTGCGGCTCCAGGTTACTTCCCGTAGGATTCTTGCTTTAATAGTGGGATTAATTTCCACATTAAAACAGGGATTGATCATGCAAAAACTCATTAACTCAGTGCAAAACTATGCCTGGGGCAGCAAAACGGCGTTGACTGAACTTTATGGTATGGAAAATCCGTCCAGCCAGCCGATGGCCGAGCTGTGGATGGGCGCACA
>OBIF01000464.1_pt1 | contig 1080 bp, 1 predicted proteins | sample 1502301 | NCBI WGS metagenome assembly OBIF01 (sample SAMN02324088, study PRJEB22366) | soil metagenome | biome: mixedwood plains | place: Canada | collected 2009-09
CCCCTTTGGGGAGAGGGTTAGGGTGAGGGGAACGTACGGGATGTAAAATTCAACGCGCCAGCATCGCCGGATGCGATGCTGGCGCATCTTATCCGGCCTACGGTTAATGTCTTTTATTATCAATAGTTAAGGTGATGCGATTGGCGCGGCAGAAGAGTTCGGAGACGTGCACCGGTTTGTCATTCTGATCAAAGGCGATTTTGCTGATGCGAAACAACGGTTCGCCCAGTTCGCATTTCAGCCATTTTGCCTGCGGGCGGGGGGCGGCAAAGATATCGATGGTCTTTTTGTCGCTGACCACTCGCGTGTCAAAACGCTCCTGAAATAACTGATAGGTGGAGCTTCCTTCGACGTAAATCTCATCAAAGTCAGGATAACGCGACAGCGGGATCCATGAACTATCAATAAACAGCGGCTCTTTATCGAGATACATCACCCGGCAGAGATGGAACACTTCGCTGTTTCCGGGGATGTTCAGCTTTTCGCAAAACGGCGCGGCGCTGACCCGTTCCTGTTCGATCACTTTCTCTTTCGTCGCCTTGCCTTGTGAGACGCCAAAATCGGTAAAACCACTGACAGTAAGCAGGGCGTTTTCAACTTTCTGGCTTTGTACAAAGGTGCCTTTTCCCTGCCAGCGGATCAGTACGCCGTCTGCCACTAAGTCGCTGATGGCTTTGCGAATGGTAATGCGGCTGACGTTATATTGTGTACAAAGCTCGTTTTCGGTAGGGATCTGTTGCCCGGCCTGGTAAACCCCCTGCGCGATATCATCCAGCAGTCGCTGGCGGACGGTAGCGTAGAGGAGTTGATGAGAGTAGCGGTCCGTAGCTGACATAATCGACCCTGAAATAAAGAATGAATTACTCGGATTATAGGGTCGTTTTCCGGCAAGTAACAGCACGTTGGCGTGAAGATGCTCACGCCAACGTTATACCTACCAGGCACCGTGGTACTGAATGGTTTTCGCCGCGCACGCCGTTCCCTGCGCTATCGCCTGCGGTAATGTCATCCCCGCAGACCAGCCGCAAAGGAATCCGGCAATGAACGAATCTCCGGCACCCATGGTGTCGATAACCGTCA